>OHAA01000320.1_pt1 | contig 25557 bp, 24 predicted proteins | sample 1606051 | NCBI WGS metagenome assembly OHAA01 (sample SAMEA3541493, study PRJEB24748) | human gut metagenome | biome: human gut; feature: human-associated habitat; material: faeces | place: China | collected 2012
CCTTTTCGGACATCCGGGTGTGGGGGGTGGTAACATCCGGGTGTAGAAAGCCGGAAGATGGGGGTGTTGCCAACCATTTCTGCTTGCTTTCCGCTCTTTTTCTGCTTGTCTTTAGTAAAAAAGTGCCTTAGGATGGTGAAATGGCTTCTGCATAAATGCATATCGGTACGTTTCCTTTCGTTTTGTGGATAGATGTCTTCCTGCCTGAATCAGAACCGGTTGCGCAGTTCCTCCGATGCCTTGTAGCGGACTAACGACATATAGCCGGCTCCCATCCGTAAGTTCGGCAAAATGCGATAATTGATTTCTCCTATGGTAAGGAACCATCCGGCTTCCCTGAAATCGTCTCGCGGACGGATATTTTTACATAAATACCTGATAATTCTGGATTATAATTCCCCTGAGAGGCTGTTTGGTTTTTGTGTCCAATGATTTGAGATGGCCGGGAGGACGTTTAAAGTTGCCGGTCGGGATATTTTAGTAGATGTTGGCCATGCTAACCAGTGGCTCGTACAGTTTCTCTATATCTTGGGCGTCCAGTTCGATGGTGAGCTGGTCACCGGGGAGTATGGTTTGTCCGGCGGGGGAGATGTCTTTGCGGTCGCGGTGGATATTCATGATTACGCAATGGTTGGGAAGTTCGAGCGTATCGACCTCCTTGCGGTCGAAATAGGCTCCGGCCATTACTTCCACGTCCAAAGTCAGCCGCTTCTGCTCACGGAAGGCCGGTTTGTTGATCATCTCTTCATAGAACATTACGTTGAATGGCTTTATTCCCAACAGTTCCGTGAAATAATAAGTGAGTCCTCCTACGACGATGGAAGGATAGAAAACTTCGAAATGCCCTGTGATCTCCGTAATCAGGATAATGGCTGTGATAGGAGTGCGCACGACGGCGACCAGGAAGGCGCCCATTCCGATCAGCATGACATAGCTCACACTTTCCATCCCGACGATCCCGTGTTGCACCAGGATGAGGGCATAGAGCTTACCGGTCAGTCCGCCTGTCACCAGAGTCGGGATAAAGCTCCCTCCCGGCAATCCGGAGGAGAAGGAAAAAACGGTAAATACCATGTGCAGGAACATCATCCCTGCAATCCAATAGATATTGCTGTTGCCGCCTTCCGCCTGCTGCATCAGGAACTGCTCGCCTCCGGCGGTCAGATCAGTGACCGTCAGCGAAATGATGTACGCCATGCCCAGAAGACCTAACAGCTTGATATATTCGGGTTGCCGGATGGCCGGGTACATCCGTTTGGCGTATAGCATCAGCAGTGAATAGAGTTTGCCGAAAACCGATACGATGACGGCAAACAGGATATACAGCTTGATATGCAGTCCCATCGACAGGTCGGGCACGATGGCCTGTATGCCGTGGTACGGGTTGATCGGGAAAATCGTACTGGCGATCGCTCCGGCGACGACACCGGCCAGGATCGTCGTGATAGCCGTTTTCGGAGCATCGAAGCGTTCGATCGATTCGATCACCAGCGTAGCGGCGGCAAGAGGAGCGGCAAAGGCAGCTGCCAGTCCTGCGCCTGCGCCTGCGGCAAGGAGCTGTTTGCGTTCGCCGCTCAGGATATGTCCCCATTTGCTGACCAGGTCACCTATGTAGGAACCCATTTGTACGGAAGGCCCCTCGCGTCCCATCGAGAGACCGCTGCTGAGTGTCAGCACACCGCCCGCAAACTTAGCCAGCAGTTGGCGAAAGGAATGTGCATACTCGATGCGTCCGTTGATCGCACCCCGTGTCTGTGAAATGCCTCCGCCTCCGATGTAAGGCCACCGTCTGGCCATCCGGGCGACGAAGCAGAGGATACCCCATAGGGCAAGGAATAAGACGATATGGTAATACCAGGGAGGCGAAGACTGGAAGAAGTTCTTCCGCATATTGAAGAATAGTTGCAGCAGATAGTGGTAAGGAACCGCCACCAATCCGGTCAGCAATCCTACGATCAGACTCACGAAATAGAGTCTGGCATCTACCAGTTTCAGCTTTACTATCCGATTAATCTTCATCTCCCCTTAAACAGGGAGCGAAGGCCGTTGGTTTAACTTTCAATTCTCAAAAGCATCGGATATATCCCAACGAATAAGTCTCGTACAGGTTATCCTTCATTCCGTGTGTATACCGGAAGGAGATTATGTTTTTCTTGATCTCGTATCTGAGGTTGTTGCGCCAATGTATGGGGCGGTCACCGTTGTTTTCGTATCCGTAGAACCCGGCCAGGTTGGTGGCGAGCGTGAAGCCTCTGTATTTACCAGTGAACCCGACTCCGTATGAGATGGCGTCGTTCTGGCGATGCACCATGTCGTTCGTCATCCAGCAATAGAACCCGGCGAGCGCCTGCATACGGATCGAGGCCTTCCCGTCGGCACTTTTCCACAGGTTACGCCCCACGTTTACGTCGAACCAGTAGGAGGCGGCATCGGTAAAACGGGCGTCGCACAGGCGGCCTCCGCTGGCTGTCTTGATGTTGGCGCTAATGGTCGCGTCTACCCATTTCTCGCTTTTCAGGACTTGGAAAAAGGAGCTGATAACGATGTCGCCGTTATATTTGATCGGGCTTTCCGTCTCCACGGCAAAGCGTTCGTCACGCGTTTCCGGTGTCATCTTATATTTTTCCTTGAAGCACCAGTTCACTTCGATTCCCGCGCGCCCCCTGAAGAAGGGCAGCAGGGCACGCCCCACGATGTCCCAGGTCTTGTCACCCGTATAATAATGGTATTCGCCCCGTACTTCCACTTCGTACCGCTCGCTCACCCGTCCGTCCCTCATTTCCGGGATCGGAAATGCGTTCGGACCGAAATAGCGCGGAGAATATATGAGCAGTTCTGTTTTGTCGCGCCAACTGTCGGCATGGCTATAAGTGGCTGAAAAGACAAATACGAATGTTATCAATAATATTCGGGATAAATATTTCATCATGGATGTATTTTTTCTTAAGGCCACAAAAGTACATATTTCATATTGATTTAGTACATTTGCCTCAAACAAATCTTTAAACCATAAAGTACCATGAGACATTTACATTTTGGGAAGCTGTTTTTTGTTGTCTTTTCCCTCTTGTTAGCCTGTACGGTTTCGGCGCGTAAACCGATTAAAACATTACTGATCACAGGACAAAACAACCATAACTGGCAGGTGAGCCATGTTGTGCTGAAACAAATCCTGGAAAATTCCGGTCGTTTTGATGTGGACTTTGCTATCTCTCCCGAACAGGGCAAGGATATGTCCGGTTTTGTGCTCGACTTTAGCCCTTACCAGTTGGTAGTACTGGACTATAACGGAGATTCGTGGCCGGAGGAGACGAACCGCCGCTTCCTGGAATATGTGCAGAACGGCGGTGGTGTTGTCATTTATCATGCAGCCGACAATGCTTTCTCCAAATGGCCGGAGTTCAATAAGATCTGTGCTTTGGGTGGTTGGGAAGGACGTAATGAGAATTCCGGCCCTTATGTGTATTGGAAGGACGGAAAACTGGTCAAGGACAGTTCGGCGGGTCCGGGTGGTTCTCATGGACGCCAGCACGAATATGTGCTGAACGGGCGTGACAAGGTGCATCCGGTTGTGAAGGGCCTGCCTTTGAAATGGCGTCATGCCAAAGATGAACTTTACGACCGTATGCGGGGACCGGGCAATATCCGGGATATTTTGTACACAGCCTATTCGGATAAGGAAACAAACGGTTCCGGTCGTGAAGAACCGCTGGTCTTTACGGTCGATTACGGGAATGCTCGCATCTTCCATACGATGCTTGGCCATGCCGGTGCTACTACGGAAGATAATATAGCAATGCAGTGTACGGGCTTCCAGGTGCTTTTGCTTCGTGGAGCCGAATGGGCGGCAACCGGAAAAGTAACCCAGAAAGTCCCGAAAGATTTCCCGACGGAGACTACTTGTTCTTATCGGAAAGATTATAAGGAGAATTGACAATTATCAATTGTCAATTCTTAAAGCGGATATTCCTCGAACGCATACAATGCTGTAGACAAATATCTCTCGCCCGTATCCGGTAATAATGCTACAATCGTTTTCCCTTCGTTCTCCGGGAGCCGGGCCAGTTGCATGGCGGCATATACGGCTGCTCCGGAAGAAATGCCGACCAACAGGCCTTCCTTTTGTGCCAGTTCGCGTGATGTGCGGATGGCGTCGTCTCCTTCTACCTGGATGATTTCATCGACCACCGAGCTGTCGTAGGTTTTAGGGATAAAGCCCGCTCCGATCCCCTGTATCTTGTGCGGTCCGGGTTTACCGCCTGAGAGCACAGCCGAGTCGGTCGGTTCTACAGCTACGATTTTGACATCCGGATTGTGCGCTTTCAGTCCTTTGCCAACGCCGCTTACCGTACCGCCCGTTCCGACTCCTGCGACGAAGATATCGACTTTGCCGTCCGTATCGCGCCAGATTTCCTGTGCGGTTGTTTTAGCATGCCGGGCAGGGTTTGCCGGGTTTTCAAACTGTTGCAGGATAATGGAGCCGGGTGTTTCATCACGCAATGCTTCCGCTTTGGCGATGGCACCTTTCATCCCTTCCGTTCCGGGAGTGAGGATCAGGTTGGCTCCTAATGCTTTCAGTAGGTTACGACGTTCTAGGCTCATGGTTTCGGGCATTGTCAGTACCAATTTATAACCTTTGGCGGCCGAGACGAAAGCCAGTCCTACGCCGGTGTTCCCACTGGTCGGCTCTATGATTGTTGCTCCCGGTTTCAGCAAGCCCTTTTCTTCCGCGTCTTCGATCATTGCCAATGCAATGCGGTCTTTTACGCTACCTGCCGGGTTGAAATATTCCAGCTTTCCGATTACTTTCGCTTTCAGCCCTTTACTAGCGTTGAAGTTTGAGAACTCCAACAACGGTGTATTGCCTATGAGGTCAGTCAGTTTTTTTGCTATCATGGGTTATATTATTTATGATTTATGAATTCTCAATTGTCAGTTGAATTAATCAGTCGCTTCATGGTTTGCATTTTTGCCTCTGTTTCAAGCCATTCACTTTCTGTTTCTGAAGAGGCAAGAATGCCTCCACCTGCATATAAAACAAATGATCTGGGCAAGATGTTCATGCAGCGCAAGTTTACATATAGGTCACTCTTTCCTTCGGGGGCCAACCAACCGATAAAGCCTGAATAATAGCTCCGGTCGTAGCCTTCGTTCTCCCGGATAAAACGATACGTCTCTTCTTTGGGCAGTCCGCAGACGGCAGGCGTGGGATGGAGCCGTTTCAACAGTTCACCGAGTTTTTTATTATCAGGCAGTGGAAAGCTGAAGTCACTTCTCAAATGCGACAATTCGCCGGCGCGTACCGGGATCGGAGGAGTTTCTGTCGGTTTGATACCTAATGCTTGCAGTTGTTTGCGTATGTAAAAGGCTACATATTCCTGTTCTTCCCTGTTTTTGTCGTCCCATTCTATCGGTAGTTCCCCGTTTTGGAGAGGTTGGGTGCCGGCAAGGGCGACCGTATGCCATTTTCCTTTCTCGCCGGAGAGGATGATTTCAGGCGTACATCCGAGCCATGTACCTGTTTCGGGTGTATGGCAGAGATAAACATACGAATATTTGTACCGTCTGATTGCTTTATGGAAAGCGGCGGCAGGGGAGAAGTTGGCTCTGTCTGCCGGAATCGTCTGGCAGCGCGACAGCACGAGTTTCTCGAACTGCTTTCGGCGTAGCGGTTCGATGAAGGCATTGAAACGGCGGCTGTAGTCTTCCTTCGGGTTTTCGAGGAAGGAGACAAGCGTTTCACTATGATGGAATTCCTGTTCCGCAGGCATCAAGTATGAAACTTTTGTTTCCTCATCGGGCGGAAGTTTCTGGATGTCCGGCCGGATCAGTACGATTGGGTGCTGTTTGCTTACATGGAAGGGAGCAATGACGAAACCACTCTGTTCGTCCAGTTCCTCGATATGATAAAGAATACGTGCAGAACCGGAGGTCTGCATGGCGAAACGAGGCGATTCTCCTGGTATCCGCCAGAGTGCAAAACTCCGGTTCTTTCTGATCAATGTGTCGACTACGTTACAAATCCTTAATTCGTCTGGTGTCATTTCTTTTTTAATATGCTGTTGACTACACGGATGGATGATACCAATTTATCTGTGGATGTGAATACATCGACGTTCCAAACGTGCGAAGAGCGTCCTTTGTGAATGATGGTTCCGACGGCGCGAACGGTATCTCCTTCATGGGCAGATGACATATGGTTGCCGCTGACCTGCATGCCGACCACGATTTCGTCCGGTTTGGCCAGGATCATCGAGCCTAACCCGGCAACGGTTTCGGCCAGTGCGAGTGTCGCTCCGCCATGCAGGATACCGAATGGCTGGCGGGTACGTTCGTCTACCGGCATGGTTGCTTCTACACGATCTTCGGATGCATAGGTATACTGAATGCCGAGGTTTCCCATCAGGGCGTGTCTGGCACGCATATTCAGTTGGTCGAGCGGAACTTCCGTCGGACGTATTTCGGCCAGGATTGCCCGTTCGACAGCCACGGCCACACCTTCTTCCTCGTTGGTGAGTGTCGTCTTGTCCACACAGGCCTTAACCGAATCCTCTGCATTTCCCATTGCGATCCCTACACCGGCAAGTTGCAACATGGTCACGTCGCAAACGCCGTCGCCGATCGCGATCACTTCTTCCGGCGATACGGACAGTTTGGTCATCAGCACGCCCAAAGTGTTTCCCTTGTCGATGAACTGGGGAACGACTTCTAAGAAATAAGGTTCCGACCTGAATGCATCCAGCACACCGTCGAGGCGTTTTTTCCAATGATTCTCCAAACCGATGAGCGCTTCTTCGTCGTCACTTGCCAGCATACATTTGCAGGGCGGGAAATCGACGGCTTCGGCAAAGTTGTCGACACCGACAATCTGCATCTTGTTCAGGTTGGCTTCTTGGATGACATACTTGTTATCCGGTTTGTCCGTCAGGATGAAGTCTTTGTGATAGGTGAAGATGGCAAAGTCGTTTTTCTTTGCTTTCTTTTCGAAATAGGGGATCCATTCCGGATCGATGCGCTTCTCGAATAATAGTTCACCGGTCTGCACGTTAATGATCTGACCGCCGTTGTAAGAAAGAATGTAACCTCCGTAATGATTCAGTTCCAGCTTTTCAGCGATGGGCATGACTCCATTAGTCGGTCTTCCTGATGCCAATACGATATGTACCCCCATTTGCTGTACCTTCAGAAGGGCAGCCAGGGTACGGGGGCTGATCTCTTTCTGATTGTTGAGCAGCGTCCCGTCTACGTCGAGAACTAATAATTTATACTTCATGGCCTCTCTGTATTTTTTGTTAATGATACAAATATACGGAATTTTTGCTTCCGCTCGCTTGACAGAAAGGACAACCGTGCTAAAAATAACCTTGTCCGCGCTTAGCCAAAGATCAAAAACCTCCTCTTATTTTTTCTTCATCAAGTCAAACCGTTGGAAGCTCCACACGTTTTCGTCATAATCTTCTCGCTTGTAATGGCTGTCGCAGATGTAAAGGCCGTCTTTCAGGACAACGATCGAACGGTTCTGATAGCGGTAGTCCGGCAACAGTGTCTCGCCGATGATGCGGAAGTTTTTGTTCAAAATCACAATCGAACAGGTCCGACGGCCGAAACTCCAAATGTCCTGTTGGTTCTCTTTTGGATCGACCTCCGATTCCGGGTAGGCAAGGCGGTAATAGACTTCGCGGTATTTGTCGTAGTAGATGTAATGATAAAATTGTTGCTGGTTGCTTTCTCTCAAATAATCATTTAAAGCAGCATAATGAGGTTTTGGAATATATTTGGCTGGTTTCAAGTACTTGCTTTTAGCATTATAACCTTTTACGTTTTTATGATCTGCTGTTGCAACATAAATAGAATCATTCTGGCCAAAAACATACACAAAGTTAGCTCCATCAAATAAACAAGACACATATTCATCACCAGCCCGTAATCTTCCTTTATACAAATCATCCATCGTCGGTTTTGAAGGATGATAAAAAGAAAATTGCTTGACAACTTTATGAACGGTATCCAACACCGCAGCCACAGATGTCTTTTCTTCTTGCTGATTATGATTATAATGGTACAATTGTATATGAACCAAAGAATCAATAAAAACAATAGACTCTATGGGCGGCAAAAAATTTCCAGCGTCATCCTTGCTACAATCATAACGTCCTTGAACCACTCCAGCATCATCTACTTTGAATAAACATTGTTGTGCAGAAGGTGGGAGCCAGTAAAACTCACTCCATCCTTTTACATAATATCGGTGAGCTTTTCCTATCGCATTGGGCCCTTCCATTTGAAAAGTGATCTTCCTTACGCATTCCATCTTATCCACGTCATAAAACAGAAGTTGAGGCATTCCACTATTTTTGATAATTATGTATTCTCGCTCGTCTTTTTCTATTACTGTCGGATACCATCCTATGTCCGTATCCTCATCTATCGGAAACTTCAACCATTTATCTGCAGGACGAAGTTCGACGATATCCAAAGGTTCCATATCGGAAGATGAATTCTTCGGGTGATCCGAACAGGACAGGGATATGCCGAATAAGGCTATGAATAATATCCATCTATAAATCATACTCATTGATTCGATAATTAATTAAACAAGGAGGTGTGTCAAAATCTCTTTGTCCCCGCACTTGATGCGGGGTCGCAAAAGGACAGGCCTTATCAATCAGGTTTTTATAGGGCCGGTTTTAATGCAATCCCGCGTCAAGCGCGGGAACAGGATAGTTTCGACACACCTCCTTTACGAATTTTACAAAAATCTTACATTAGTCAACTTCCTGGATTTGGAGGGTATGTTGGAGGAAATGGTCCGGGAGGTAACAAGTCATCACATGGAGCACATCCTATTTGCCCGTATTGAGCACAAGGTGTTTTTGTGCTTGTTAAATCCATCCAACATTGTTTTTTAGGATTCCCAGCAGTCAACGCTTTCAGATTTTCCGAAACGGAGGAGTTCAGTTCATTACCCATATTATCGGCCTTAGTGTCGGTAGTAAGCCCAATGCTCACAAATAGGAACAGGGCGAGCAGAGAAAACAGTTTCTGTTTCATAAGGCATTGTTTTTATAGTTTATAATTCCTGCTGTGCTGGTTTTATTTTCCCTTTCAATATTATTTTGATAGCTTTATTCGTATTACAACGTACAAGGACCGTTTCTGAAAAGAAACCTGAATGTTTCGGCGTGTAAATCAACGTAAAAATCAACTCTTTTCCAGAATCTACAGGTTTTTTATCATATTCGTATTGCATGCAACCGCATGTCGTTGCGACATCAGTGACAATTAAAGGCGATAATCCTGTGTTTCGGATTTTGAACGAGTGTCGGACAGGTTTATTCCCGGTAATTTCACCAACGTCCTTTATGGGATCATCTACTATAGCCGTCGTTTCCAGCTTCACCCAATCGGGCTGCATTCCTAATATATGTTTCAAATATAAATTACGGATTTCAAGGTTTCTCATCGGATCACCGACGACCAGCACGCGGAAGTTACGATCTAATAAAAAAGCATGAAACTGCTCGTCTTCCGGAAATTGGTTCAAATGATCCAATTCGTTTTTCTGGTCCAAACAAACCGGCCAGTCGAAATTTCCACTTCTCAAAATATTTCGTACATACTTTGGACGTTTGTTATGGATGAAAAACAAATACTGTACTTCTCCACCTGACGAATCGACCTCTTGCTTGAACTGTTTCCATTCGTTCAACTTCAATTTGCAATCCACACAACTATTAGAATCGACATAAAACAATATAGTATAGGGAGACGGATGGATATTGAAATCAACGGTATCTTTTCCATATCGTGTAAATACGGGATTCGTGGGAAAACTCACAACTTTGCCTTGCCATGTTTCCAATAACTCAGGCAAACTTTGCTTCTTTTCTGAACAGGAAAATAGCAACAACAATAATATGGCAGCTATCCTTTTCATATAAATTTAAAAAACTTTTTTGAATAAACAAATCTTTTCTTGAAAAATATCAAATATTTTATTTCCTTTCTTTCTCAAGAAGAGTTTTGTCAAGATGTATTTTGTGCTGTTTTTGAGGATGGAAGAGATGAAGTAGACTTTACACAAAATACAATATCCCCTGAAAATGGCGATTTTGCTTAGTCAATTCATTTTCTGTAGTATATAAAATTAGTAGTTTGTTAAAAAATATTACCCTTGCGTGTAATTTGAATTAAACGGGGTATAAAATCGAAATAGATGCGGTAGTAGTTTCGATTCGGACCAATGGCTTTTTTATGAATATGACAATAAGGGGTCATGGCGGAGGAAGGGGGTGAACGTCAACCACCTGTCCGTTCTCCCGGATATATTCGTATAATTCTTTGTAGAAAACATGTCGTGTCAGTGTCGGTGCGTCTCCTAAAATCATCAATTTCATGCGGGCACGGGTGATGGCGACGTTCATGCGGCGCAGGTCGCCGAGGAAACCGATCCGGCCTTTGTCGTTGGCACGTACGAGGCTGATCATGATCACATCTCGCTCCTGCCCTTGGAAGCCATCTACCGTGTGGACGGTTATCAGACGGCGGAAAGGTTTGAAGGAAACATTGCGCTTGATCAGTCCGCGGATATACTGAACCTGCGATTTGTAAGGCGAAATCAGACCGAAGTCAATGCTTTCGTCCAATACCCGTTCCTTGCCGATCTTTTCGATATATTTCTGCAAGGTCGAGACAAGCAGGGTCGCTTCGTCTTTATTGATACGGCTCATGCTGTCGGTGAGTTGGTCTTCTTCGAAATGGCAATCCGCTGTGTCGAGCCAGACGACAGGGGTATCGAATTCCAAGATGCCGCGATGCTTGACTTCCGGTGCGGATTGCAGCTCATCCCGGTAGAACCAGCGAGAAGGAAAGCGCATGATGCTTTCGTTCATTCGGTACTGCGTTTTCAGAAGTGAGACAGTTTCAGGCTTCCGGTCGGTTATTTTTTGCATCAAGGTGTGGTCTAAGCCGCCGCGTGCCGCTTCTATACATTTGATGGTAGGAGGGAGCTGGTGATGGTCGCCCGCTAAGATGACCCGGTCCGCTTTGCCGATCGCAATCCAGCAGGCGGCTTCAAGTGCCTGGGCGGCTTCGTCGATAAAGAGAGTTGTGAAGTTACGGTTGGTCAATACCCGGTTCGCCGATCCGACCAGCGTGCAGGCTACGACACGCGCCTCGTCGAACAATTCCGTGTCGATCTTCACTTCCAGTTCCGTCGCCCGGAAACGGAGACGGGAGAGACGGTTGCGTGCTGTTTCTTTTTCACCGTGGCTCTTTTTGCGGAGATTGGATTGTATCTCGCGGATCGCCTTGCGGATTCCCCATAGTTCGGCATAGTCGGGATGCGATTCGAAATGCCGTTCATAGGTGAAGGAAAGCATCTTGTCGTTTACGCGTGTCGGGTTGCCGATGCGTAGGACATGAATGCCACGATCGACTAGTTTTTCGGATATCCAGTCTACGGCCGTATTGCTTTGGGCACAGACCATTACCTGATTTTCCCGGTGCAAAGTCTCATAGATCGCTTCAACCAAAGTGGTCGTTTTGCCAGTTCCGGGAGGACCGTGCACGATTGACACATCCTTTGCCGCCAATACATGGTTGACCGCCTCTTCCTGCGACAGGTTCAGCCAGGGAAAACGCATGGGGAAAAGTATGCGCCGGCCGGCGGGTGTTTTGCCTAACAGGACGTCCCGCAGATAAGCTAACCGGTTCCCTTTCGCTTGGATAACGGTGGACAGGGCGTTGAACATCGTCTTGTAGCTGGTCTCGTCGAAATAAAGCTGGACGCCGATTTCACCAGCCTTTTGTATTTCCGTAAGTGCGTTAGGAGAGGGTAATATTACGACCATCCGGTCGTCTTGCACATAACTGATGACAGCCGAGAAGTTCAGGTATTCAGGTTTCCCGCCTCCTTTTGTTGTGAAGAAGCAGACCGGACGGCCATATTCAAAATTGTGTTCGGTCTCTTTGTCCTCCAGCTGCCCTATTTCTACGACAAGTTGGTTCAGGGAGTTATAATAGCTCTTTCCCGGTACGACAGGATACCAGCATAGTCCTTGTTGGATGCGGCGGTGTATGCCGGCCCGTTCGGTTTGTTCCCGATACATCTCTTTTTCATATTCGAATTCTTTCTGCAGAAGATCGTACTGATGTTGCAGGTCTGCGGTCGGAGTCTTGAATTGAGTTGTCATCATTCTTTGTTTAATCGGGCGCAAACTTACATAAAAAAACGCAATCGGATAGGGGTTTTTCTCCTTTCCGATGTCATTAAATCAAATGGATGGTTATCTTTGTTTGTTAATTGGAAGGGTTAAAATAACTGAGTATGAAAAATAAAGTCCTATATGCGATAGTGTCTTTGTTGGCTCTGACAGGATGCGGATCGATGAAGAATATGAGCCGGGAAGACCGGGCTGGCGTAGGGGCCCAGATAGGCGCTTTTGTCGGATGGCTTTTCGGCGGAGCGGTCGGAAATTCCATAGACGATGATATCGGAGGTGACATAGGAGCGTTTGTCGGGACGGCGGTCGGAGGAATCGCCGGTGCGCAGATCGCAGCAAATACAGGTGACGTGGTAAGAGTGGAGAAGAGGAATCCGGGAAATTATACGCCGTCTTCGCATGTTCTCCTTCCCGATTTGCAGATCGAAGACATCTTATTGGAAGAGGACAGTATCACTCGCGACGATAAGATCAATGCGGGTGAGACCTGCCATATCTCCCTTGTGATCGTGAATAACAGCTTTCAGGATGCTTTGGACGTGGAACCAATAGTAAAAGTTGAGAAGGGCAAACATCTGAAACTGTCCGAACCTGTCAAGATCACCAAAATCACCCGCGATGACCGTATCACCTATAATGTCATGGTGCAGGCCTCCCCGAAGTTGTGTACAGGTGAAGCTGTGTTCAGCGTCCGTCTGAAAGAAGGGCGTGGCAACGGCACGGAAGAGGAAATCTTTACGGTCAAAACTGCCGGTGGTGACAAATGAGATCTTATCTGATGAGAGAATAAAACAGCCATACTGAAAGGAGGACGAATAAGACAAATATGGCTAAAAGTAATTTTATTTTGGATAGATGGTTGGCATCTGCTTTTTCTTTCTCTATAGTCTTTTTTCGAATTTCTTTCATTTCTTCAATGGATGTATCGGGTAGTTTGGTACTGCTCCCGATTTTCATGAGCCTGTTTCGGGTTTCCTTTAGGCGTTCTTTGCTTAATTTCCTGAGCTCGCGGTTTTCTTTGTCCCGTTGTAACATATCATTTATGCAGCCTAAAGTTCCCATAATTTATTAATTATTTATTAGATGAAACAAATGTACATTTTTCTGTCGGGTATTCCTTTATTTAATAAAGAAATAGTTCAAATTATCTATGTTCCGCAATCGAAATACCTATGTTTTGAAAAGGATGTCTTATCTTTGCCCCATTAAAGTCAAAGAAGTCTATATTCATGGATAAAACAACTCAAACACAAATCATCAAACTAATACATCAGGAAGTGATTCCCGCTATCGGTTGTACGGAACCGGTTGCGGTCGCATTGGCTGCCGCTAAGGCTGCCGAGGTTTTAGGCTGTAAACCGGAGAAAACGGAAGTATTTCTGAGCGCCAACATCCTGAAGAATGCGATGGGTGTCGGAATTCCTGGAACCGGAATGGTCGGGTTGCCTATAGCGGTTGCTTTGGGTACGTTGATCGGCAAGTCTGCTTATGGTCTTGAAGTATTGCGGGACCTGACACCTGAAGCGCTTGCTGAAGGAAAGCAGGTGATCGAAGATAAACGGATTCATATCGCTTTAAAGGATAATGTCGACAAGCTCTATATCGAAGTGATTTGTTCAGCCGGAGATGAAACTTCGCGGGTGATAATCTGCCATGAACATACGAATGTCGTGTATGTGGAGAAGAATGGTGTAGTATTGACAGACCGGAGGAAAGAAGGTGTTTCCTGTGATGCTTCGGGCGATGAAGACGAATTGAGACTCTCTTTCTCTACTGTGTATGAATTTGCGATGGAAATGCCGCTCGATGAGATCCGCTTTATCCTGGAAACTGCCGATCTGAACCGGAAAGCAGCCGAGGCTTCACTGAAGGGAAATTTCGGACATACGGTCAGCAAGACCGTTTCCGGTGTATACGGACGTAAATATATGGGAGACTCTGCCTATACCCATATGCTGGCAATGACGGCTGCTGCCTGTGATGCCCGCATGGATGGCGCCATGATCCCGGTGATGAGTAACTCCGGTAGTGGAAACCAGGGGATTGCAGCGACACTTCCCGTCCTTTCTTTTGCCGAAGACATCGAATGTTCGGAAGAACAGTTAATCCGTGCCCTGATGTTAAGTCATCTGATGGTCATCTATATCAAGCAAAGCCTGGGACGCTTGTCCGCCCTTTGCGGTTGTGTGGTGGCCGCCACGGGAGCCAGTTGCGGCATTACCTATCTGATGGGAGGCGATAAAGTGCAGATTTCCTATGCAATCAAGAATATGATCGGCAATATTACCGGTATGATATGCGATGGGGCGAAGCCCAGTTGTGCCATGAAAGTTTCCAGCGGTGTTTCGACTGCTATGCTGTCTGCGTTGATGGCAATGGAAAACAAGGTGGTGACTCCGGTCGAGGGCATTATTGATGAGAATGTCGACAAGTCGATCATTAACCTGACTTCTATCGGTTCCAAAGGAATGGAAGCCACCGATAAGCTGGTATTGGATATTATGACCGGAAAATCCTGCTAACGGTAAGAATATGTTGACCGATATTCGTCTGTTGAGCCATCAATTGGCAAAGCCTCGGTTTAGGAGTCCGAAGGAATTGGTTGCCTGGATGGGAGCTGTCCAAGCACAGGAATATACGATGGCGAAATGGGCGGTCGGGACTCGCTTGAAGTCTTCTTCGTTGCGGGTGGTGGACGATGCGCTTGCAAAGGGAGAAATCCTGCGTACCCATATATTACGACCGACCTGGCATTTCATCGTAGCAGAGGATATCCGCTGGATGTTGCAATTGTCGGGAGGTCGTATACGGACAGCCTTCGATTCTTATGCAAGAAGCCGGAAGATGGAGATAACCGAAAGCTTCTATACGAAAGGTTGTAGATTGCTGGAACAATTGTTGGGTGGAAACAAGAGTTTGACAAAACAGGAGTTGATGGATGGGTTCGGTCGGGCAGGGGTCGAGACAGACAATCACTTGATACATTATTTTCTGGTCCGTGCTGAAACGGATGGCCTTGTGTGCAGCGGGGTAGATAAAAACAAGAAGCCGACCTATGCTCTGTTGGAAGAACGTGTGCCTCCGATGAAAGAACTCAGCCGCGAAGAGGCGCTCGCCCGATTGGCTACCCTATATTTTCAAAGCCATTCCCCGGCTACATTGTCTGATTTTGTCTGGTGGTCCGGCTTGGCGGCAACCGAGGCTCGACATGCGGTTGCGTTGATCGAAACCGATCTGCTAACCGAAAAGTTTGATTCGGAAACTTTTTACCTGCATGTTACCTGTGACTTGAAGGTCCGTTGCCGGAAAGTGTTGCATCTCTTACCTTCGTATGATGAATATTTGATCAGCTATAAAGACCGGACGACCGTTATGCTACATGAACATCATCATAAGGCATTCAATACTTTCGGTATCTTTTACCCCGTGATCCTGTATGAGGGCCGGATCGTTGGCAATTGGAAAAAAGATTCGAAGAAGAAAGCTCTTACTGTCGAAACTTCTTTGTTCGATGAATCTCTCGATCTCCCGGAAGATTTGCTGAAAAAGGCAGTCGATTATTATTGCTCTTTCCACGCTCAAAAGTCGGGATTCCACACTTGATTGTGGAATTTTTACACACTTTCCCCAATCCACTCCACACTTCCCCAATTTCTTTTGTATTATATGTATTATTTTTATTGGTTTGTATATCAGTGGTTTGTTTTAAAATATATCTTTATTTCTATTTCTGGCACGTCCTTTGCTATTTATTTGTCAGAATTAGATATTATCCTTCCCGAGATATTGTTTTCTGATTAGATATTTGATTAGAAAAAGCTTATCGATTTTAAATCCGCTTCGCCTGTGAAGGTAAAGCGGATTTTTTAATTTAGAACCATTTGATCTTTCTGAAAATGAAAAATGATAAAGCTGATAGTGTGATGGAGATCATGACGATGATGGCAAAGCCATGCGGCATATTTTCTCCGTAGATCGGGACGTTCATACCGTAGAAGCTGGCGATGAGGGTGGGAACCATCAGGATTATGGAGATAGAGGTCATGCGCTTCATGATGGTGTTCACGTTGTTGGAAATGATGGAGGCGAATGCGTCCATTGTACCGGTCAGGATATCGCTATAGATATTGACCGTGAGGTGCGCCTGTTTCAATTCTGTTTCCACATCTTCCACCAGTTCGTTGTCCATATAGACCGGTTCTTGGAAGATGCTTTGCAGTTTGGTGAGCATCACTTCATTACCACGGATGGATGTGTTGAAGTAAACCATGCTCTTTTCCAGCTTCATCAGACGAAGCAAGTCTTCATTACGGATACTTTTTTCCAGCGCCTTTTCGGCATGCGCCACCTCGTTGTTGATTTGTTTCAGGTATTTCAGGAACCATACGGCGGACGAATGGATCAGACGCAGAATCAGGTCATATTTGTGACGTACGACGACCTCTTTGCGGCGGGTGTATCGGATAAAGTCCGGTATCAGTTCCGTCTTGTAGTAGCAAACAGATATGATGATTTCATTGTTCGTCATAATCCCCAGAGGGATGGTCGTGAAAGGGATTCCTTGTTCCTGGCTCTGTACCGGGATTCGAATAATGGTCAATAGCCAATTCCCTTCATATTCGATACGCGGGCGTTCGTCTGTATCGGCAATGTCGCTTAAGAAAGATTCGGGAACATTGAATTGGTTTGTCAGGTAATGGATATCTTCCGGTGTAGGGCATTCTACATTGACCCAGCTGTTTGGAAGCCACTGGTCTTTTTCCACAAAGCCGGCTTCACAATAAAGAAAAGTTCTCATTATTGCCTCCTTTCGTTTTTGTCAACGTACAGAGGCCTTGCTGTTTACCCCTGCGCGTTATTTGTTACTTACTGTTTTTATTTCTCGCGGAATACTGTCGTCCATAATTTATCATTACTTTTTACGGCTGCAAAGATAGAAAAATCCGGTAATAAATGTATATCGGAGGCGGATTTTTGTCAAGTCCGTGAGACTGCATATTTGCGATAATGGTAATAGGCAATGCCGGCTAAGTCTGCTAGAAACCAACCGATAGGAATAGACCACCAAATACCGGTGACCCCAATAGAGGGAATGGATGCCAGCCAATAAGAAAGGACGACACGTGTACCTAAAGACAGAATGGTAAGCACGACAGACATTCCCGGCATACGGATGGCCCGGTAATAACCATAAAGGAGGAACAAGATTCCGATGCCTAAATAAAAAGCTCCTTCGATACGCAGGTATTCTGTTCCGATGCGAAGTATCTCAGCCTCATCCGGACGGACGAAAATAAGCATCAACGGCTTGGCAAAAAAGAAAACTAACAGCGAGATGATAAGGGAAAAGACGATCGTTATAAGAAATGCGCTACGCACTCCCCGGCGGATGCGATCCCCTTTCCGCGCTCCGAAATTCTGGGCAATGAAGGTGGAAAAAGCATTCCCGAACTCCTGAACGGGCATATAGGCGAAAGAGTCGATCTTGACTGCTGCGGCGAATGCGGCCATGACAACCGTACCAAAACTATTTACCAACCCTTGCACCATCAATATTCCGAAGTTCATCACAGATTGTTGGACGCAAGTCAGTGTGGAGAAAGAAGTGATTTCTCTCAGGCTGGAACGGTCGAAGCGCATATCTTCCCGGTGTAATCGTAGCTCGGGGCGGATTTTATAGGTATACAGCAAGATACCGGATGCCGCCGTTCCCTGTGCGATAACCGTTGCGACTGCCGCTCCTTCGATGCCTTGATCCAGGACAAGAATAAGAAACAAATCAAGCCCGATATTCAAAACGACCGATACAGCCAGAAACCATAAAGGTGTTACAGAATCGCCTACAGCCCGAAGCAACGCTGCATAAAAATTATACAGGAAAGTAAAGACTATTCCCCAGAAAATGATCCACAGATAGTTACGCATCAACGAATAAATATCATAGGGAACTTGTAACCATCGTAAAATCGGATCGAGCCATAGGAACACGGCAACATTCAGCAAGATGGTTACCGTGCCGATCAGCAGGAAAGAAACATAGATGCTACGTCGCAGGGCGGACAGGTCTCCGGCTCCGTATTGCAGTGAGAAAACCGTGCCGCTTCCCATCGATAACCCCAGCAGGATAGAGATCAGGAAAACCATCAAGGTATAGGCGGAACCGACCGCTGCCAACGCATTTGCGCCGATACATTGTCCTACGATCAGTGTATCGGCTATGTTATAGCATTGTTGTAAAAGCGATCCTGCCAGCATCGGCAATGTGAATTGTAGCAGGGTGGTGGTTATACCTCCTTGTGTAAGGTCTCCTTTCCGTAACATTGTCAGCTCTTTTTATTCGTATAGTTTTGTATGGATCTGCAAAAATACGAATTAATCGGATAATCGTTCCTTCGGATCTCCGTAACCTGTCGGAGTGGTGCTGAGCTTTTGTTTTTGGGTAAAATGAACGCTAATCAAGCATCAAACTCATATAAGCTTCCCGGCTCTGATAGTCGAGCAACAGGCGGGTGAGCGATTGGGTGTCCATCTTTTTTAGTTCGCCGATGTTATGAACGGAGTTTGCGTGGGTGAAGGCCCAGTGATGGATGAGGCGGTCGCGGTCCAAGACACGTGCCATACCTAAAGGGAAAGTTCCTGGTCCGGTGAAAGGAGTACGGCAGACGGCCTTTTCCACCTTGCTCTGTGTTGTAGCTTCCTGTAAGAGCAGGTTCTTGATGTTGTCGTTGTCATACATCAATTCTTTGACATAGATATAGTCGCCGACAGGATAGAAAAAGATCATTCCGATCGGTTCTTCTTGAATGTTCAAGGCGGTCAGCATTTGTCCTCCGGACATCTGTAATTCGCGCAGGATAGTAACGAAATCGTCATAACCGTGCAGCACATAGCAAATACGTTCTCTCTGCTTCTTATTAAAAAAATTGTAGAGAGACTCCATCGAAGGTACTTCGGGCGGTACAACCAAAACACCCTGTTCCAGTACTATTTCAGAAGGGCGGATATACGTTTCTTCTGAATAGTCGAAAGCTTCCGTATATCCTAAATCGCGGTAATAGTCGAACAGCCATGGATCGGCCGGGATAATGACTGTTAAGGCCACTTTCCGGCTTTCCATCACTTCGAATGCTTTCTGTATCAGTTGGCGCATAAGTCCCTGACCTCGTTCGGAGGGAAGAGTGCAGGCTCCATATATATAGTTTACGGATATCTCCTTTCCGTAGTAAGTCATGACATACGGAAGCATTTGAAGGGCGGAAACGATTTTTCCGTTTTTCTCTATAAACAGGGCGTTTTCTTTTTTGTAAACCCGATCGAAGAATAGTTTGATAAATTCTTCGCTGTCGTTGAAAGAAGTACGCCACAGGTCGATCAATTGAGATTTGTTGTTATCCATCGTTCAATATTATTTTGCAGGTTTCTTTATTGCCGCGGATTTTTCCAATAGGATGAACGGGTTATACGAAAGTTTAGCCTGGCGCAGACCGGGAATACCCAAGTCTTCCTCTCGGTTCACATAGGTGTATTTTTCCGGAAGGTGAGAGGCGAATTCTTTGTTGATAACAGCATAAGCCCCCTCATAGTTCACATTCGCCTTTTCTACGTGGACGCCGAAAGTATTATGGTTGATCGGGGCACCAAAAGTGAAAGCGACAATCTGATGGTCTACGCAAATGGCTCCTCCAATAAGTCCCAATTCGTCATAATGGTTCAAGGCGTAGATTATAGAACGGCGTTCGTCGTTCAGATCCTCCTCGTCATTATCTTCCCGGTTGGCTTTGTACCATTTACATTCGAGCTGAAGGCATTCGGGAACCAGTTCTGGTGTGATAGGAATATATTCGTAGGCAAACTTCTTATTGAATTTGTTGATATGATTGCGTTTCGCCTGGTATTTTTTCCCTTTTAGGGTTGCCAGGTCTTCACGCAAGTAGATGTAATCGAAATAATTCCGTTCGGGGATGTAGAAAAATCCGCCGGGAATTGCCTTTTCGAGTTCTTCTTTGGCATCTGGCGTTACGCCTAACATACAGAGCGGGTGGCCTTGTTCGAGCGAGTCGGCTTCCAACAGGTCGATTGCTTGTTTCAGGTTGCCTTGACCTGTAGGAGTCATATAAGCGACTCTCGTTTTGTTTTCGATCCAGAAACGGATCAGCAAGCTGCCGTTGACAATGGCGAACTCGCTATCGTAGAGAAACCGCCAACTGCAGATGTTGGCAAATGAATAATCGCAATTTTTATAATTGCTCGGTATCGTAAAGGATGTTATAATATCTCTATCTTCGATTTCAATTGGTTTAAACGGTATCTTCATCTTTTTCTTTTTTGATGTGCAAATATAAAACTAATAAAAATGGCTGAATGTTTTATCTTTAATAAAAACAATCGATTTTGTTTATTGCGTGATAAACCCTATAAATGCTATTAATAGCAATTTAACTAAATATAAAAATGATAGTGTATATTAAACTAACATCTATCTTTAAATGTTCGAAGTGAAATGGTTTTTATTTAAAAGTGAGAAGGAAATGAATGCTGATAAAATATTACCGATCGACCTCTATCATGCCGTGTCGATTGCAAATTTGACATTGGAAAGTGCTTTAAAGGTCATTCACGTCGAAGCTGGGCAGGATCATGAACTGTTGCCTTTGGAACCGGGAACTCTTGCTGTGATCTGCCGGGGAGGAAAGTTCGAATGCAAAGCACTTGGAAAGGAAATCTCCATAGTTGCCGGACAGGTGTTCCTGGCGTCTGTGGAAGATGTGAGTGAGATATCCCGTTTTTCGGAGACAGGTTTTGAAGGGATCGTGATCTATGCCGGTAGCGATCTGCTGATCAATCGGCAACGTCTGATGTTCCGGACGATTACACCGGACGAACTGGAGGAGTCCGGGCTTTATATCCAGCTGATGCAGTCACAAATCGAGCGAATGAGCGATGTCCGTGTCAAAGTGGTGGAATCGCTTTTGCGCGCCCTTATTTTCTTCCTCCAGCAGGAAGGGCATCTGGCGGACGACCGGGATAGCGAGGTTCCGCCTTTCTTCCACGATTTCGCTTTGCTGATTAGGCGTTATCATCATTATCCGGTTTATTATTTTGCCGAGAAGTTGGGAATGACTTCGGCGGAACTGAATAACAAATGTAAATTGCATTCCGGTATTTCGGCTGCGGAATGGATCAGCCAGTATGTATTGCTTGAGGCGAAAGACTTACTGATTAAAACTCGACTGAGATCTTCCCGCATTGCTATGATGCTTAATTTCTCTAATTATGATACCTTTGCGCGTTGGTTCAGGCGGCATACGGGAGAGTTGCCAGGAAACTGGAGGTAGTGGAATTTGAAAATTGAAAATTAAGATACCATGAAATGGACATTTGAGAATGCGAAAATAAAGGGGCGGATCGTCTTGACCGATTCGCTCCATGAAGACCCGGATCTTCTGAAAGACAAAACGCTGTATAAATTTATATGGGTGGATTCCGGCGAAGTGGAGTTGGATATCGATCATCAGCATGTTGTTTTGAAGAAGGGGCAGCTCGTTCCGCTTTCCCATTTGCATCATTTGGAGTTTCTGCGCATCGAAGGCAAATGCTATGCTTTGATGTTCAACGGCAATTTCTACTGTATACATGGCAACGACCATGAGGTCTCGTGCAATGGGTTGCTGTTTCACGGTTCATCGCATGTGCTGACTTTTGTCCTTTCGGAAGATGAACGGCGGAAGATCGACACGCTGACGAGGATCATGCAAGAGGAGTTTCTCAGTACCGATCACCTGCAAGACGAGATGCTCCGGGTATTGTTGAAACGGTTTATCATATTATGTACGCGAATAGCGGAAGATCGGCAGGGAGCTGTTCGGGAGAACAGCCTCCAGTTCGAGACGATCCGCAAATTCTATGTCCTGGTCGATACCTATTTTAAGGAGAAAAAACAGGTGCAGGAATATGCGGACATGCTGAACAAATCCCCGAAGACACTGGCAAATATCCTTTCCGCCTATCAGCAGCCTTCCGCCATCCGTATCATCCATAACCGCATTCAGGCAGAAGCCCGGCGTTTACTGCTTTATACGGCTAAAAGCTCTAAAGAGATCGCTTTGATGCTAGGATTCGAAGACCAGGCTGCGTTCAGCCGTTTCTTTAAGAACGCAGCCGGACTAAGCGCGACCGAATATCGCCACCAATATAAAAAATGATAATAGTGGCGATGACGGGCTGGTCGCTTGTCCGGGTTGTAGTATCCGCTTATTGCCGGTATTTGTAACAACCCGACAGTTGGTCGTAGACGGCTTGATCCGCTTTATAAGTATCCGTGTCGTGCCCCGCTTTGGCAATAGCTTTGCTAATAGCGTCCACAGATGTTTTGGACGGATCGTACTGTAGATGTATCATCTGTTTTTCCTTATCCCAATGAGCCGATGAAACGCCGTTTACGCTTTTGGCTGCTGTTTCGATGCGTTGTTTACACATGTCGCAGGAACCTTTTACCCCGAACATGGCATGCTCGCCTGCCGGTTCCGGTTGTGCTGCGGATGTACCGTGCGCGGCATGCCCTTCATGACCGCTCATCGGTTGTGCTTCGCCGTCATTGTTCATCATCGACTGTTTCCCTTCCAGTTGGGCACTGGCATCTATCGAGAAAACACCGTTCGTTACGATTTCTTCTCCTTCGGATAATCCTTTTAATATCACGTATGCGTTGCCGAGGGAAGGACCAAGTTCTACTTCACGCATCAGGAAGGTCGGGGTGGAGGTGTCCGGTTGCTTGACATAAACGATGGAACGTTTGCCGGTCCAGAGAACGGCAGTCTGCGGCACGGTGATCCGGTCTTTATATCCTTGAAGCGGGGCGCTGACCTCGGCGGTCGCATACATCTCCGGCTTCAGTTCCATATGGCTGTTGGGAACTTCCACCCGGACACGTGCCGTACGGGTGGAAGGGTTGATGATCGGATCGATAAACGCGATCCGGCCCGTATAGGTCTTGCCGGGAAGAGCCTGCAAGGTGAAATGAACCTGGTCGCCTCTGTTCAGGAAAGGCAGGTCAACTTCGAAAGCATCGAACATCGCCCATACGCTCGACAGGTTCGCTATGTCGAACAGGACAGCGCCGGAGGCGACATAATCGCCCTGGTTTACGCGTTTGGTCATGACGATTCCGCTTACGTTCGCTTTGATCTCGACGAGTGGGGAAACGCTACCGGATTGTTCGATCGCTTCTATCTGGGCGTTCGTCATTTTCCAGAGACGGAGTTTCTCGCGGGCTGCCTGGATCAGGGCGGGCTGCTTCATCTTGATGGCTTCCAACAGTTCCTGCTGGGCGGTGAACAGTTCGGGTGAATAAAGGACGGCAAGTGTTTGTCCGGCTCGTACGCTCTCGCCGGTAAAATTGATGTTGAGTTGTTCGATACGTCCGCCTACATGCGCTGTCTGTGACTGTAAGCTTTGTTCGTTCGGGGCGATCTTGCCGTACAGGCGGACTGTCTTGACCGGGTTTTCCCTGCTGACCTTTGAAGTCTGCACGTCTGCCAGGGCGGCCGCCTCTTCCGATAACTGGATTGCTTTCGGGTCGGAGTTCTCTCTGCCGCCGCTTCCTTTACCGACCGGGATCAAGTCCATCGCGCAGATCGGGCATTTGCCGGGTTTATTCTGGCGTATCTGGGGGTGCATGGAGCAGGTCTAGACGCCCGTCTCGTCCTGTACGAGGTCGTGACGGTGTCCTGCGTGCATCTCATGCCCCTCATGGGTAGCGGGTGTGGGGGTTTCGGACGGGCTGAACAACAACCAGCCGACTAATAAGTCGGCACAGGCTACTATTATATATTGAACTGGTTTGCTTTTTATTATTTTTTCATCTTGTTATTCATTTACGGAGGTTGATACTAATTTCTCTAAGCCCGCGATCAGCGTGTTGTATCCGGCAACCGCTTCGCTCTTTTTAAGGCTGTAATCCAGTAATTGGCGTTCTAGTTGGATGATGTCCGTGAGGGAAGTCGTTCCTGCCGAAAATTCGCGGATCATCAACTGGTAGGTCGACCGGGACAAGTCTTGCTGCTTTGTGTACAGGTCTATTTTGCGCGAGGCATTGGCCAGTTGTTTCCTCTTTCTTCAGCAGCCCTTCCCGCCACCAGCATTGGAATACGGGGACGACAAACATGGTCATCGACTGGATCAGCATGCCGTCGAAAGTCGGGATTGCCATCGGAACTATAATATCGGCTCCCTTTCCGGTCGAGGTGAGGACGGGGAGCAGGGCGACCAGGGTGGTCGCGGTTGTCATGGCTGCGGGACGTACACGTTTGAGTCCTGCTGTCACGACGGCTTCACGTATGGCGTGCCTGGTCTGCGGGTCCTTTTCCAGGAAGACGTGATGGATGTAAGTTCCCATCAGCACACCGTCGTCTGTCGCCACTCCGAAAAGGGCGATGAAGCCGACCCATACGGCTACGCTCAGGTTAATGGTATGCATCTGGAACAGGTCCCGCATATTGACTCCCGCCAGCGAAAAGTTCATGAACCAGTCCTGACCGTACAGCCAGAGCAGGATAAAGCCGCCGGCAAAAGCCACGAAGACACCGGAGAAATGAATCAACGAGGCCGTAAGGGTCTTGAACTGGAAATACAGAACCAGGAGGACGATCAGCAGGGCCAGGGGAACGACGATCATCAGCCGGGCGGTGGCACGTTCCTGTTGTTCGTAGTTTCCGGCAAACTTGTAGGAAACGCCTTTTGTTAGTTTCAGCTCTCCGTTTTGTATCTTTCCTTCGATCACTTTTGTCGCCTCTTTCACAACATCCACTTCGGCTTTTCCCTGTTTCTTGTCGAAGATCACGTAGCCGACCAGGAAGGTGTTCTCACTCTGGATCATCTGGGCGCCTCGGGCATATTCGATATCGGCGAGTTCTTTCAATGGGATCTGGGCGCCGGTGGCTGTCGGAACCAGGAGCATGGACAATGCTTCCGGATTATCACGCAGTTCGCGGGCATAGCGGAGGCGCACGGGGAAACGCTCGCGGCCTTCGACCGTCTTCGTCAGGATCATGCCGCCGACGGCTGCACTTAGTATCTCCTGTAAATCTTCGACGTTCACTCCGTACCGGGCCATGTTATCCCGGTTCAGCTTAATCTCCAGATAAGGTGCTCCGACCGCCCGGTCATAGAATACGGACGAAGGGATCACGGAAGGAACGTCTTTGAGCGCCTGTTCGATCGCCTTTCCGCTCTGCTCGATCGTTTCCAGATCCGGCCCGTATATCTTCAATCCCATCGGAGCGCGCATACCGGTCGAGAGCATGACAAGGCGTGCCTCTATCGGTTGCAGTTTCGG
>OHAA01000326.1_pt1 | contig 25352 bp, 24 predicted proteins | sample 1606051 | NCBI WGS metagenome assembly OHAA01 (sample SAMEA3541493, study PRJEB24748) | human gut metagenome | biome: human gut; feature: human-associated habitat; material: faeces | place: China | collected 2012
ATGACGCCGCTGATGCCGTGTCCAAGATCGACTGCCGGCAATCCGCTTGAGCTGTCTGATGGCTGGTAAGGCACGTCGTTTGCGGCTGCGCTCTCGCTGTCATAAGTCTTTTTGACAAACGTTGCGTAAGGCACGTGTCCGCTGATTGCTCCGTCATTCAATCCGTATGGGCTGTAGCTTACGATGTAGTCAACGGAGAAGTTGTTCGCATCGCCGGTATAACGCATGTTCAAATATCCGGGTGCCGAATCGAGTCCGTTTGCGCTCGGAAGCAAGATGTTTCCTAAGTTGTTTCGTATTGAAGCATTAAGTTCTGATAATCGTTTGTTGTTTAAATCCAGTGTCGGAGAAGACGTTGATGTTTCTCTTGCCTCGAGGTTTGAGCCGGAACTCGAAGAAGCGTCAGAAACTGAACCGGTACTGGAAGTTGAGGCATCTTTTTTGACGGAGCTTGATGATTGTGACTTTTCTTGAGATTTTTTTGCCTTGACTGACGATACCGAACTTGTTTTTTCGCTTTCGTTTGAAGTTTTTTCACCTTTTTTTTGATTTGAGCAAGCCCCTAAAATCAAGCCTGAAACAAGCAGAATTCCGAAAAGCTTCAATTCTTTTTTCATATATACCACTCCTTTTTGCAACCGCAACCTTTAAATGTCGATAACCCTTATTTCACCTATAATGATACTCCTTTTAGTTGGTGTTTGATATAAATAAATTGTGAACTAAAATATAACATTGAATAATGTTTATGAATGCTGAAATTAAAGTAGGGCAAATTTGCCCTACTTTCCGTATTCTAATGTGGTAGAATGTTCTTTATAAGACTTTGATAGAAGTTAGAAGGATTATCGATAATGCGTTATCAATTATTTGCATTGCATTACAGTTATATAATAATCGATAATTCGATTGGCTATTTTTTGAAAAACTATGTAAATTAAGAAAACGCCTGTCTTGAATTATGTTAAAATGGTGAGAGTAATCTACATATGAGGTGGATCGTCAAGTATAAAAAATTCAAATTTTATTTAGAAATTGGAGGATATTATCTTGATACCTAAAGTAATACATTACTGTTGGTTTGGAGGGAAAAAATTACCTGAAAATGTTCAGAAGTGTATAAACAGTTGGAAAAGGTATTGCCCAGATTATACCATTAAAGTATGGAATGAAAATAATTTTGATTTGAATTGTTGTGATTTTGTCAAAGAAGCATATAGTGCTAAAGAATGGGCTTTTGTCAGTGATTTTGCTAGATTATATATTGTATATAATGAGGGTGGAATATATTTAGATACTGATGTTGAATTATTGAACAATTTGGATTCTTTCCTAGGAGATAAATGTTTTTTGGCTGAAGAAACGAATGGCTATGTTAATACAGGCCTTGGATTTGGGGCTGAAAAAAATAATCCGGTCGTATACGATATGTTGAAAGAGTATTTAGAAGAAAAATTTTTTTTGCAGGATGGTTCTTATAACATGGAACCATGTCCACGAAAGAATACAATGCCTCTTTTAAAAATTGGTTACGAATATAGCGGCAGGAACATCTGGGAAAATGACAATGTAACTGTGTATCCACCTGAGTATTTTTGCCCGTTGGATTATGGAACGAAAAAAATTAAAAAAACCAGGAAAACAGTTGCGATGCATCTGTATAATGCGTCATGGCATAGCAAATTAGATGATGTCATTAATAATATTCAGAACTGTGATAGAAGTAAGCATCCAGTAGAATATAAAATTAAGAAATTATTTATTTTTCCAATAAGTATTATTAATAAAATTCAAAGAATAGGTTTTTTTAATACGATTAGATTTATCAGAAACAAGCTTTTTAAAAGCTGATCTTTCTTTGGGTTGTTGACAAATCTGTTGAGGTGGGAATTATTCATTGAATCGATATAAGTATTTGTTAAAAAATATTGGATTGTTGACGCTAAGTAATTTTGCAACTAAGTTACTCAGTTTCTTCTTGGTACCATTGTATACAAATGTTTTAACTACGGCTGAATATGGAACTTATGATTTATTCAATACTACAATAGGTGTATTGTTACCAATATTGACGCTTAATATTCAAGATGCAGTGATGAGATTTTCCATGGATGCTAGGTATAGCAAAAAAGCAATAGTGACTGTTGCGACAAAATATTTGCTAATATCAAACTTGTTGGTAAGCGGCATTTTAGTATGCAATTATGTGATAGATTTTAGTGCAGTTGTAAAGCAATTCTCGTTTTATTTCTTTTTGATGTTTTTAGCACAGTCGCTATCTGGGATTATAACCATGTATGCTAGAGGAATAGATAAGATATCTGATTTATCTGTATCGAGTGTGATATCCTCTGCCATTACTATATTCTTGAACATTATTTTTTTGATTGTTTTTCATTTTGGATTACCAGGTTATTTTTTAGCCAACATCATAGGTCCGATTTTTCAGTGCTTATACTTGATTATTAAAGCACATGTAATACATGATATAGAGTGGGATGGTAATTTTTCCAACGAAGAAAAGATATTAACCAAGTATAGCGTACCATTGATTTCAAATAGCATTGCATGGTGGGTCAACAATGCATCTGATAGATACATTGTGGTTTTTTTCTGTGGGCTTGCCGAAAACGGAATATATTCCGTTGCCACAAAAATACCATCAATTCTGAATATTTTTCAAGTAATATTCAATCAAGCTTGGTCATTATCTGCGGTTAGAGATTTCGATCCAGATGATAGAGATGGCTTTTTTGCCAACACATATAGGGCGTATAATTGTGGGATGGTCATTTTATGTTCTATAATAATAAGCTTTGATAAGTTTTTAGCTAAATTTTTATATGCAAAAGATTTTTATATTGCTTGGAAATATGTTCCTTGGTTGACTATAGCTATATTATTTGGAGCAATATCGGGATATATTGGCGGATTTTTCACAGCGGTTAAGGACTCAAAAGTTTTTGCAAAGTCAACTATTTATGGTGCGGTAACAAATATAGTATTGAATTTAATTCTTACGCCAATTATAGGTGTTTTGGGTGCCTCTGTAGCAACAGCTATTTCTTACTTTGAAGTATGGGCTTTACGGTATTGGTATTCAAAAAGATATATTAGAATTAAAATTAATTTAGCAAGAGATTTAATAAGTTATGCATTCCTGGTGATTCAAGCTAGTGCACTGCTGTTAGAGTCAATTGATAAAAGTATATTTATCTGTGAGACATTCATTTCAGTAGTAATAGTGATTTTATATTGGAATGATATTATTGCTATTTTTGGTAAATTTAAAGACTCGGTTCATAGGAAGGCAATAAAAAAATGAAAATAGGAATAATAACATGGTTTACTGGATCAAATTATGGTACAAATTTGCAGGCGATAGCATTGCAATATTATTTGAGGAAAAAAGGTCACGATGTTAGCATTGTTAATTACGTGGTACCTCAATCAGTAGAAAATTGTGAAGAAAGTTCTTTTCTTAAAAGAATGGTATCTTTTTCAAAGGACTGCATAGTAAATTTGATTATGAAAAGGTATGAAAATGCAATTCATGAGCGTGATATCAAATTTAGGAATGCAATCAGGAACAATTGTATTTTAACTGACAAAATAGTTGAAGAAAGTGATTTGATAAATGTCCTAAATAAATTTGATATATTAATTTTTGGCAGTGATCAAATTTGGAATCCTAATTGGTACAATAGGTTTTATTTCGCTGACTATGATGGAATTAGCGCTAGACGTATTTCATATGCACCAAGTATTGGTGTTAATTCTATACCTCAAAAAGTTTCTGTAGATATTGAAAGAAGCGTCAAAAAAATAGATTTCCTCTCTGTAAGAGAGAATAAAGCGGCTGATTTGTTGAGCACATTTTTGAAAAAAAAGCCAGAAGTAGTGGTAGATCCAACGTTACTTCTCAGTGCTGATGATTGGACGAAAATATTCCCTCAGAGAAAAATTGAGGATAACGATTATGTATTGGCTTTCTTTTTAGGTAAAGAAAAAGATCATTTTAGTGCAGCTAAGAGATTTGCCAAAAAACACAAGTGCAAATATGTCCTAATCCCTTATAAATACATTTCTTATTTTCAAAATGCCAGCATTTATGCTGATGCAGGGTTAGATGAATTCGTTAATCTTGTTAGGGGTGCCAAATATATTTTAACCGACTCTTTTCATATGACAGTATTTTCCATAATGCATGAAAAGCAATTTTATACATTTCAGCGCTTTATAGAAGATGAACATACTTCACAGAACGGAAGGATAATAAATTTGTTGGAATTGACTGACTTAATGTGTAGATATGTTCCATATGGAACAAGCGATATTAAAGATGTTGATGATATTGAATATGAAAAACATCTCGAAAAGTTGAATAACAAGATAAAAAAAAGTAAGATCTTTTTAAGAAACTCAATTAATGCTTAGATTATTAATTAAATATACTTGAAAGGAATAATTAATCGGAGATTAATTACGTGGTATGTGATGGAAAAAGTTACAGCGATTGTTGCTATTTATAAATCGGAAAAATTTCTGCCAAAACTTATAGAATCAATTATAAATCAGACCTGGAGCAACATTGAAATTTTACTAATTGATGATGGATCCCCTGATAATAGCGGAGCTATTTGTGATAAGTATGCTAAAGATGACAAGCGTATAAAGGTTATACATAAAGATAACGGTGGTGCTTGTGAATCGAGAAATCTGGGGCTTAAAGAGGCAACAGGAGATTATATTATAATAATTGATGGTGATGATTGGTTAGAAAAAGACTACATTGAATATCTAATGAATTTGATCCATAAGACAGGGTCTGATATGGCAATGACGGATAATGTTTTCACAACTCGTGACCGTGTTCAAATTGAAAATGACAGTATCGAGACTCTTACCCCAGAGGATGCTTTTTGCGAAATAGTCTATCCTAGATTTTATATTGGCCCGTGGAACAAAATATATAAAACTTCTCTTCTGAAAAATAATAATATTAATTTTGATAGACCCTGGTCAGGTGAGGGATTGTATTTTGCAGCAATGGCGGCACAATGCTCAAATTCAGTTGGATTGGGCCATAGAAAAATTTATAATTATCGTTTGAATAATGAAAACAGTGGATTAACACATTATAATGTCGTAATGGGAACCAATGCTTTAGAAAATATAAAGTACATTAAGGAAAATCTTGTTGTAAGGACTAAACGAACAGAGTATGCGGCTGATTGGCATATTTGGAAGAATTATAAGTACATTTTATTTTTGATTGTTGCAACTGATACCATCAGTTCTAACAAAGAACTTTATGATGAATGCATTCGTAACATACATGGAAGACTTATTAAAGTGTTGATGCATTCTGAGTTTAGGATGAAGACAAAATTTAAAATGTTATTAGAAGGAATTTTTCCTTTATGGTGGGTCAAGCATGATTTGAAAAAACAACGTATAGCCTTAAAAAATGATACTATGGAATAGCGGAGATGATTAGTGTGGGAATTGTTAGAAAGATAGTTAAAACCTTAAGAAAAAAAGAGTTTATTCCTATTCAACACACTACTGATGCTACAAGGATGCTTGAAGATAAGGTGGCGCTCATCATTGGTGGATCCGGCGGAATAGGTAAGGCTATTGCTAAAAGTTTTAGTGAGTCTGGTTGTAAGGTAATAATATGTGGGACTAGACAGCAAAAACTTGAAAAATGTCTTTCTTCCTTTGAGAATAAGGATAATGTAAGGACTATGATTTTTAATGTAGCAAATCCAGAAACGTTTGAAGAAAGAATAGATGAGGCAACATCATTTTGGGGAAAGATTGATATTTTGGTCAATTCCGCAGGGGTACATACTGAAAATGTTGATTTTTTTGATATGAAGCCGGAAGAGTTTGATCGTGTCATGAATATCGATCTTAAAGGTGCATTTTTTGTTTGTCAAGCTATTGGCAAATATATGATAGATAATAATATAAAGGGGAGCATCTTAAATATTTCATCATCTAGAGGATCGGAACCTGCTTGGTCACCATATGGTCTTTCTAAATGGGGATTAAAAGGGCTAACTATGGGTGTTGGAAAAATATTTTCTCCATACGGAATCAACGTTAATGCTATTGCGCCTGGATCTACAGCTACATCGTTATTGGGAATTGAAGATGGGGACAGCATTAATTCAAATGAAAATTATATGGGGAGATTGATAATGCCGGATGAAGTTGCAAGTTTGGCAAAATTAATCGTAAGCGATGTTGGAAAAATGATTGATGGTGAGGTTATTCACATTGCAGCTGGGAGAGGTACTTTTGAATTTAGGTAAACTTTAAAATATTTTTAATTAAGTAGATATGTTCAAAAATCCCATTAATGATATATTGATGTTATCTGTTAAAGAAATTATGTTAAAATTATGAAAAGATACCCTACAATACAAGGAGAATAAAAATGAATGACGATAACAACAAAGAGGTAATTATCGATTTATCTCAACTGTTCGGAGCTGTCAAGAAAAGCATTGTCAGCATTATCATCTGGGGCATCGCAGGCTTGCTGGTGTCCCTATTTGCGACCTTTGTTTTGATGACTCCAAAGTACAGTTCGACGATCGATATTTTGGTCAATCAAAAAGCAGACAACACCCAGATGCAGTACACGGCACAACAGGCCGATTTGCAGGCAATCAATACTTATAAGGATGTCTTGCAAAAATCAGTCATCTTGGCCCCCGTTGTCAAAGAAGTCAGAGAACGCGACAACTACCAAGGATCTGTCGGCACTTTGCAACAATCGATGTCGATTACGAATCAGACAAACTCACAGGTGCTGAGCGTGACCGTAACCGACACGAATGCCTATACGGCCGCAGATCTTGCCAATACGATCGGCAAAGTTTTCGCTAAAAAGATCAAGACAATGATGAAAATCGATAACGTAACCGTCGTTACGAAGGCAACGGCTAATACGAATCCGGTTTCGCCAAGGAAAATGGTTAATTCTATTTTAGGTTTAATTATTGGGATAATAATAGGGATTGCGATTGCCGTCATCAAAGAACTTCGTGATACGACCGTCAAGGATACGGACTTCTTGACAAAAGAGCTTGGGTTGACGAATCTTGGCGCCATTTACCATATCAGCAGCGACAACCAGGATTATGGCTTGGTCAAAATCATTGAAAAGAACGAAAGCGTTCCGGAAAATGGCGATGAACGTCGTGTTCGTCGTCGCGTTTAGACTAGCGGAGGTATGAAATGTCATTGTTTAAGAAAAAGAAGAAACATCTTGAAACTACAACAATGGATTACGGCGTTCGCATGATCACCGTATCCAAATCAGGTTCGGCCAACACGGAACAGTTCAATACGATTCGCACGAACATCGAGTTTTCAAGCGCTGACGAACAGTTCAAAGCAATCATGCTGACGTCATCGATGGCTTCAGAAGGAAAATCGACCGTTTCGGCCAACTTGGCCGTTGCTTTTGCTCGTCAAGGCAAGAAAACGTTGTTGGTCGATTCCGATTTGAGACGCCCAACGCTGAATGCAACGTTCAGTATCGCTGATCCGAAAGGATTGACAAATTTTTTGACGGAAAAAGACATGCCGGCAAATGCCGTGATTTATAAGACAACGGTTGATAACCTGAGCGTCATGCCAAGCGGTCCGGTGCCACCTAATCCGTCAGAATTGATCGGATCACGTAAAATGGCCGGCTTGATCAAGGCTTTGGAAGATAACTATGATCTTGTGATCTATGATGCCCCGCCTTTATTGAGCGTAACCGATGCCCAACTGATTGCGACGCGCGTTGATGGGACAGTACTTGTCGTTCGAGAAGGCAAAACTGAAAAAGAAGCTTTGCGTCAGGCGGTCGGATTGTTGAATCACGTCAATGCCAAAATTATCGGGACAATTTTCAATGACGTCAAAGGGTCATCCGGCAGCGGCTACTATGGATATTACGGATACTACGGATATTATGGGAAAGAAGACAAGAAATAATGCGATTTGACAAGATTGTTGACCTGCATTGTCACATCCTTCCCGGGATTGATGATGGTTCAAAAAATTTAGAAACATCTTTGAAACTGGCTGAAGCAGCGGTTGCGGACGGCGTGACGCATATTTTGGCAACACCGCATCATCTCGACAACGACTATGTCAATCACAAAGATGACGTCATCAAAGTCTGCGATGATTTTCAGGATGAACTTGACAACAGAGATATCCCGTTGACGGTCTTTGCCGGTCAGGAAGTTCACATCAACGGCGATCTGGTTGAACGTTACGATGATCTTTTGGGCATCGATGAACAGAAACGCTATATGTTGTTGGAATTTCCGCATGGTGACGTTCCAGGATATGCGGAACAGCTGATTTTTGATTTGAAGCGCAAGGGAACGATTCCGGTAATCGTTCATCCTGAAAGAAACAAGAAGATTCAGGACAATTTGGACATCTTATATGACTTCATCTCAAACGGTGCCTTGGCACAGGTCACCGCAACAAGCTACGTTGGAGGGTTTGGTGAGCATGTTGCACAGATTTCGCATGACATGGTTGAACACAATCTTGTTCAAGTCGTTGCTTCTGATGCTCACAGCTTGCCAGGCAGAAAGTTTGTTTTGAGCGAAGCGCTGTATCAGATTGCTGAAGATTTCGGGGAACAAAAGGCGTTGGAATTTGAAAGCAATGCCGAAAAATTGATCAATGGCGACTACGTGACGGCACGTGACTATTCGCCGATTAAAAAGAAAAAAAGGTTTTTGTTTTTTTAAGTAATAATTGTTTGTTTTAACTTGGTGTTGTTATCAGGACAACCCTATTGGTTTATTTATGCGATGGCGGAGAGGGTCGATTACAGCGATGAAGAAAGGTTCAGAAAAATTTGAGCATTGGAAATTGATTTCCATATATTTGGTGATTTATGATATTTTTGCGGTAAATGTTTCATATCTTGCTGCATTATTTTTTAGGTTTGATATGCATATTTCAAGTATTCCCCCAGAATACATGCAGGCGTTTATCAAATTTGCACCAATTTATACGATTTTTTCATTGTTTGTATTCCATGTTTTGAGGCTATACAACAGCTTATGGCAGTTTGCGAGTTTTGATGAGCTGAATCGCATCATCATCTCCTCAATTTTTACGACCCTTTTCCAGGCAGCTTTCATGACGATTTTTATGATACGGATGCCGATTTCGTATTACGTTTTCGGTGCGTTTCTTCAGTTTGCCATGATTGTCGGTGTTCGTTTCAGTTACAGATATATTAATTTGGAGAGAAATCGCCGTTATAATAATCAAGCCGCCATCCACAATGTTATGATAATCGGTGCTGGTGCTGCCGGTAAGACGATTTTAAGAGAGATGCGCAATTCCCAAGGAATGTCTGGCAAAGCGTGCTGTGTAATTGATGATAATCCCAATAAATGGGATAGAACCATGGAAGGCGTGCCGGTTGTCGGTGGCAGGGATTCGATTATGAATGCCGTTAAAACATATAATATCGATCGAATTATGTTCGCTATCCCATCGGCTTCGACCAAGGATAAGCGAGACATTTTGAATATCTGTAAAGAAACAAAATGCGAACTCAAGAGTTTGCCAGGAATCTATCAGCTTGCCAATGGCGAAGTTTCATTGAGCAAGATGAAGAATGTCAACGTTGAAGACTTATTAGGCAGAGACCCTATCAAAGTTGATATGTGCGAAGTTTTCAAGCAGCTAACTGATAAGACGATTCTTGTCACGGGTGGTGGCGGATCAATCGGGAGCGAATTGTGCCGTCAAATTGCGGCTCATAATCCGAAGCAGCTCATTATCTTTGACATTTACGAGAACAATGCCTATGCCATTCAGCAGGAACTTGTCCGTAAGTATGGCGATAAGCTCAATCTTGTGACGCTGATAGGGTCCGTTCGTGACAGCCGTCGCCTGGACATGATTTTTGACAAGTATCGTCCCGACATCGTTTATCATGCCGCAGCACACAAGCATGTTCCTTTGATGGAGACAAGCCCCAACGAGGCAATCAAGAACAATGTCGTTGGCACATACAAGGTTGCCTACATGGCGCTTAAGTATGATGTTGAAAGGTTCGTTCTCATCAGTACGGACAAGGCCGTCAATCCGACAAACATCATGGGTGCAAGCAAGAGGCTGTGTGAAATGGTTATCCAAAGCATGGAAAGAATCAGCGAGAACAATGAATTCGATTCTCTTCCGTTGCTTCATGATCATAAAAAAGACGGTTTGAAGGAAGAGAAGCCAGGATCAACCAAGACAAAGTTCGTAGCGGTTCGTTTCGGCAACGTTTTGGGAAGCAACGGCAGCGTTATTCCGCTTTTTAAGAAACAGATTGCAGAAGGCGGTCCGGTAACGGTTACGCATCCGGACATCATTCGTTATTTCATGACCATTTCTGAAGCTGTCAGTTTGGTACTTCAGGCTGGTACATATGCAAAAGGCGGAGAGATTTTCGTGTTGGACATGGGGTCTCCTGTCAAGATTGATACCTTGGCAAGAAACTTGATCAAATTGTCAGGACATGAACCAGATGTCGATATTCCGATTGTTTATACGGGTCTTCGAAGCGGAGAAAAACTGTATGAAGAAAAGCTCATGAAAGAAGAAGGTTTGAAGAAGACTAAAAATAAATTGATTTTTATCGGTCAGCCGATACCGTTTGATATGGACAATTTCTTTAAAAATCTTGAAGATTTGTCACAGGCAAGCTATCAGAATAGCGATGACATCGTATCAATGGTTGAGAAAGTAGTTTCAACGTTCCATCCGGTTGGTGCGCATCCGACCGGCAAGGAAGAAATTTATCAGAAGTAGAACATAGTATTGCGTTAGAAGAAAGAGGAGAACTTAGAATGAATATGCCCATGAATATCCCATTTTCGCCACCAGATATTACTGAAGAAGAAATCAATGAAGTATCTGAAGCTTTGCGTTCAGGTTGGATAACGACTGGTCCGAGAACTAAGGAACTTGAAAAAGAAGTTGCCGAATTATGCGGTGTCAATAAAGCCGTTTGCCTTAATTCTCAAACAGCTTGTGGTGAGATGACGCTTCGCTTATTGGGAATACATGAAGGTGATGAAGTCATCACTAGTGCATATACGTATACTGCAAGCGCATCAGTTGCCTGTCATGTGGGAGCAAAGCTTGTTTTGGTCGATACTCAAAAAGATTCTCTGGAAATGGATTATGATAAGCTGGCAGATTCTATTACCGAAAAAACAAAAGTTATTATCCCGGTAGATCTTGGTGGAGTACCTTGCGACTATGATAAGATTTTTTCAATTGTAGAAAGCAAAAAGCATTTGTTCCATCCGGAAAATAAGCTTCAAGAAAAAATCGGTCGCGTCATTGTCATGGCTGACACGGCGCATGCTTTTGGTGCAACCTATCATGGGAAGCCGATTGGAAGTGTTGCAGACTTCAGTAATTTCAGTTTTCATGCTGTTAAAAATTTTACGACTGCTGAGGGCGGTGCTGCTGTTTGGCGTGACATCGAAGGTATTGATAGTGACAAATTGTACAAGCAATATCAATTGTTCTCGCTTCACGGGCAGTCTAAGGATGCATTAGCTAAGACTAAATTAGGTGCATGGGAATATGATATTGTAGGACCTTGGTATAAGTGCAATATGACTGATGTCGTTGCAGGCATCGGCTTGGCACAGATGAGACGCTATAAAGGATTGCTTGCCAGAAGAAAGGAAATCATCGGCAAATATGATGCAGCATTCAAGCCATTGGGAATCAAGGTTCTTGATCATTATAACGATGAACATCAGTCATCTGGACATTTGTATATAACCAGAATTCCAGGTATTACTCCGGAACAACGCAGTGAAATTATTACAAAAATGGCTGAAAACGGAGTGGCATGCAATGTACACTATAAGCCATTGCCTATGATGACGGCCTATAAGAATTTAGGATTCGATATTAAAGATTATCCAAATGCCTATGAAAATTTTGCAAATGAGATCACGTTGCCGTTGCACACGAAATTGACGGATGAAGAAGTTGAGTATGTTATTGAGCAATTTAGCAATATAGTGAAAGAATATATTTAGCAATATATAGGGGAAATAAAGATGTTACGAAAATGGGACCAGCTTCCAGATTATATGCAGACGGATGCAGTTCGTCCGTATTATGAAAAGTTGAAAAAGAAACAACTAAGCCTGATTTTTAAAAGAATATTTGATATAGTTGTTTCACTATTACTGATTGTAGTCTTTTCTCCTGTACTGATTATTATTTCAATACTTATAGTATCCGATTCAAAGGGCGGTGTTTTTTATCGCCAAGAGCGAGTCACGCAGTATGGAAAGAAATTCAAAATTTTCAAATTTCGTACTATGGTAGCTAATGCTGATAAGATAGGAACTCAAGTTACGGTATCAAATGATGACAGAATTACAAAGGTAGGATCTGTAATCCGGAAATACAGAATTGATGAAATACCTCAGCTTTTTAATATTCTTTTGGGAGATATGTCTTTTGTGGGAACTCGTCCAGAAAGTACGCACTATGTGAAGTTTTACACGTCTGAGATGTATGCTACTTTATTACTTCCGGCGGGTGTTACGTCAGAGGCAAGCATAATGTATAAAGACGAGGCTGAATTACTCGATAAAGCTGATGATGTTGATAAAGTTTATATTAAGAAGGTTCTTCCGGGAAAGATGAGGTATAACCTTGAAAGTATCAGAAATTTCAGTTTTATAAAGGAAATTGGAACTATGTTTAAGACGGTATTGGCTGTAATGAGGTGATTTATTATGAAAAAAGGATTAGTTTCAGTAATTATGCCATCATGGAATACTGGAAAATTTATAGCTGAATCGATACAGTCGGTAATCAATCAGACTTATAGCAATTGGGAATTGATTATAGTTGATGATTGTTCAAATGATAATACTGATAATGTAGTCAAGCCGTTTTTGGCAGATTCACGTATTAAGTATTTTAAAAACGAACATAACTCGGGTGCTGCAGTAACGAGAAACAAGGCTTTGAGAGAAGCAAATGGTGAATGGATTGCTTTCCTTGATTCTGATGACTTATGGCTTCCGGAAAAATTAGAAAAACAAATCGATTTTATGATTAGTCATGATTATGTTTTTTCATATCATGAATACGAAAAAATTGATGAAGAGGATAAGCCGTTAAACGTTTACGTGACTGGTCCTGAGATAGTAACAAAAAGAAAAATGTATAATTACGGATATCCAGGCTGTCTTACATTTATGTATAATGTCAAAACTATGGGGCAAATCCAAATTAAAGATATTAAGAAAAACAATGATTATGCAATTTTGTTACAATTGTGCAAGAAGGCAAATTGTTATTTGTTGAAAGAAAATTTGGCTGAATATCGAATTCGAAAAAAGAGCATCAGCCATGATAAGTTAATGAAAAAGTTGAAAAGTCACTATGATTTGTTCCATGGTTGTGATGGTAAACCGGCCGTCATTGCGTTTTGGTACGCATGTTGGAATATGTGGTATGGCGTGATTAAAAAATTGAAGTATGAAAGAAATTTTTAACTAATCAGTATTTTAAATTCTTGCTTCAAGAACGTGTCATTTAGTTTTTAATGATAGTATGCATATAAATTATTTTGTGGATTTTTCTTTTCTGTTATGGTTGGTTAGGAGGCAAATATGAAAATCTGTTTTGTAGCACCCGCTAATAATTATCATACGCAAAAATGGTCAAGTTGGTTTTCTAATCAGGGTCATGAAGTTCATGTGATCTCATTTATTAATGCAAAGATACCAAATGTTAAAGTACATTATATAGATGTGGGTGATATAGTAAACGAGGGTAACTTAAAGAAGTTGAACTACCTTTTCCATGGGAAAGAAATTCGCAGAATCATTAATTCAATAAAGCCTGATATTATTAATGCGCACTATGCCACAAGCTACGGAACAGCTATGGCTACATCAAGAGTTAAAAGTCCCTATATAGTTTCTTTGTGGGGATCTGACGTATATGATTTTCCAAAGATAAATTTTCTTTGTGAATTGATGTTGAAGTATTCTTTGAAGAAATCTGATTATCTTTTTTCTACAAGCAAAGCAATGGCTGAGGAAGCTTCCAAATATACTGATAAAAAGTTTTATATTACACCATTTGGTGTGGATATGGATGTTTTTAATCCTGGTAAACGAAATAGAAGCAACGATGGTAAATTTGTAATTGGTACGGTAAAATCTCTGAATAAAAAGTATGGGATTGACATTTTTTTGAATGCAGTTTCCCTTGTTTATAAAGAGCACCCTGAATATAATCTTGAAGTAAGGATTGCAGGAAAGGGTAATGATGAAGGAAAATTAAAGAAACTTGCCAAAGAGTTGGAAATTGATTCCATTGTAAAATGGTTAGGGTTTATTTCTCAAGAAGATGCTGCTAAGGAATGGGCTAATATGGATATTGGCATTATACCATCTGTCTCGGATTCTGAATCATTTGGAGTATCCGCCGTAGAGTGTCAAGCTTGTGGTGTTCCTGTAATTATTTCTGATATACCTGGGCTAGAAGAATCGACTTGTCCAGGTAAGTCGAGTTTAGTAGTTCCTAGGGGAGATTATAGGATTTTAGCAGATAGAATTGAAGAACTATATTCAGATCAACAAATGAGATTAGAAATGGGTTTGTATGGTCGTAAGTATGCGTTAGAAAATTATGAGCTTAACGATTGTTTTAGAAGAGTGGAAAAGATTTATTATAGTTTAAAAGATCGATGATTTATAGCATAGGTAATACATCGTTTTTTAGAGTGGTGTGGGTGAAATGATATATTTTTTACTAATTACATTGCCTGTTTTAATAGGGTGTTTTTCTTTTATTCATCAAGGAAAGTTGTTTTTTGGTAGTAATCAGAAATTATTTTTGATTTTATTCCTCATACTATGTACTTTAATCATGGGGTTTAGAAATGAGTATGTTGGTGTAGATACGTGGCACTATTCCATATTGTATTCGAATGTGGCGAGTGCAAGCTTACATGAAATATGCCAAGGATGGACGTTTAATGATCTGGAAATAGGATATTGTCTATTCATGAAGGCGTGCAGTGTTTTCTCTGGCAATTATTATTTTTTTCAGATTATTTATTCTTGTGTGTTCAGTATTCTATCATATTATTTTTTGAAAGAAAATTGTAAAAATTATTTTTTGGTCTATCCTATTTATTTGGAATGCTATTTAATGGCATTTAATATACAGAGACAAATGTTAGCTGTATTGATTGCCGCTAATGCATGGACATTTATTAAGAAACAAAATTATATTAAAGCATTTTTGACTATTGTGGTTGCTGTTACGATACATACAACAGCTGCTATCTTCTTCTTGGCTATTTTATATGTAATAGTAAGGAAACATCCTGAGATTATTCGAATTATACCAATACTTATAATTATAGTAACTGTAAATTATAAGTATGTTATAGAGTTTCTTCAAAGCCACGTTGGAATGTATGGAAATTACTATAACAACAGCAAAGCTATAATGACTGCAGGGATAAGTAAAATTATGTGGGCAGTCATTATAATAATTTCAATATTATCTATATACTTCATTAAACATATTGATGTGAAAAATGATATTAAAATTAATGGTATATATAAAAGAAACGTCTTTGATAATGACTATGCTGTAAACGGTATGATGATAGCTATATTTAGCATGATCTATATTTCGTGTAATATTGTTGGACTATCTTTTAATTATGTCGAAAGAGTAGGTTTGTATTTTATGCCATTTATTTTACCGATGTTAGAAGATTTTTCTTCCTATTTTAAGAATGCTTTCGTCAAAAGATTTTATTGCATTTCATTGTGGATTTGTTACTATATTTATTTTTTATTAGGGGTTCAAAGTCCTCAATATGATTATAGTTTTTTCTTTTGGAGTTGAATATAAGTATGATAAGCGTTGTGGTTCCTATTTTTAAAGTGGAACAATATTTGATAAATTGTGTTGAATCTATTTTGAATCAAACTTATAAAGATCTTGAAATTATTTTAGTTGATGACGGTTCGCCAGATAACTGCGGAAAGATGTGCGATGATTATGCAATCAAAGATTCTAGAGTTAAAGTAATCCATAAAGCAAATGGCGGACTTTCTGATGCAAGAAATGTGGGAATTTGTGCTGCGCATGGAGAATATATAACTTTTGTAGATAGCGATGATTTTCTTGACGAAAATATGATTGAATATTTATATACAGCAATTAGGAAAAATAATGTTGATATAGCATGTTGTCAAAGGCAAGAAATTAACGAATGTGGTAAGCTTTTAAAGTCTAAAAGGAAATATAATACACTTGTTATTAATGGTAATGAAGAATGTATGCATGAATTTTTGAGCAATCCACAGATGGATACTGTTGCATGGGGTAAATTATATGTTACGTCGATGTTTGATGATATCAGATATCCGGTAGGCAGATACAATGAGGATGTTTTTACTACTTACAAGTTAATTTCAAAATGTAAATCAATATTTGTTGGAGAAAACAAATATTACTATTACAGAATACGTACAAACAGTATTATGACAACGACATTCAATAGAAAGCATCTAGATGCTATCGTCGGTAATGAAGAAAGAGCGGCTTTTATAAAAGATAATTATCCTAAGTTGCAGAAACTTGCAAATGCAGGTATTTTATATGCCGTTAACCAATGTGTTATGCGAATGATTAGTTCATCAAACGATTCTCTGGTAAAAAATTTAGATGTCATTAATAAATTACAAAAATACTATAGAAAGTACGAATGGTCATTTATATGCGGACCTAGTGGAATTAAGGCAAAAATTTTTTCATTACTGTGTTATTTTAATTTAAGAGCAGTTGTTTTTTTAATGAAGAAAATTCGTGGATAAAATAATATATAACGTTATAAGTTATTTTTTGTATTAAGCACAATTTTTCACTATGTAATTATATGAGGTTATTTATGATAGAAAATAGGCAACAGTTGAAAACCATTATGCATATGGATAAGAGAGCTTTAGGCATGAAAAAAAAGCATCCTAGTTTAATCGGAGATGACATATGGAAATTTGAAATAGTGCTTAGAAAGCATGAATATTATTCAAATAAAAAAAGTTTCTTTATGAGGAAAATATATGGTTTTTTGCATTATAGGTTGGGAATGAAGTTAGGATTTGAAATACCATGTAATGTATTCGATGGGGGCTTGCGCATCAATCATAAGGGACTGATAATAGTCAATCCAAATGCTAGAATAGGAAAGTGGTGTGATATTCACCAAGGTGTGAATATCGGTCAAAACATTGAAGAAGGTTCGGTTCCAATAATCGGGGATAATGTATGGATAGGACCTGGAGCCAAATTATTCGGAAAAATAACTGTTGGTGACAATACAATGATTGGTGCTAACGCTGTAGTGTGCAAGTCATTTTCATCTGGAAATTGCAGAATTGCGGGTAATCCTGCCAAAATAATTTCTAATAAGCCAAATTGTTATATTAGATCATAATTTATTTAAAAATAATTGTTGTATAATCTAACATTGGCTTGTATCGTCAAGCACTGGTAATAGTTGTATGATGTTAGTGTGGTATATATTGAAAATGCTTGGTTGCGGTTTCTTTAAGTATTAGGAGATTGTATTATTATGAGAATATTAGGTAAATGTTTTTTATATGCAGATAAATTTAAAAGAAGGTGCTTGTCCAAGTACTTTACGTCTCTTATTAATACAGAAAATGGCATTATTAATGCGGAAGTGGATTTATATCATCCAGAGAATATCTTTTTAGGCAAAAATTCTTACGTTAATGGTGGGAAACTGTATGCAGGTGATTCATCCAAGATAATAATCGGTAATGATTGCATGATCAGTTATGAAGTTCATATAAGAACTACAACTCATAATTATAAAGATAGAACCGTGCCTATGAAAGAGCAGGGAGGATATGAAAAAGATATTGTGATTGAGGATAATTGTTGGATAGGCTATGGGGTTCAAATTATGCCAGGGGTCACAATTCATAGTGGGAGTGTAGTAGGTGCTGGGGCAGTAGTAACAAAGGATGTTGAAGCAAACACCGTAGTTGGAGGAGTACCTGCTAGAATAATTTCACGCTTATAAAGTAAGCGGTCATTAAATGTCAAGGGCGGATTTAAATTGTCATTTTATGGCGGTTTAAGAACTGACCGATGCTAAACGGTATGGCTTTCCCTTGATCTTAATCATGTGTGAGTGATAGACAAGGCGGTCTAAAATGTCTTCTGCGGTTGCCGTGCTATTAAGGACGGTTCCCCAACTTGATAATGGAACATTGGTCGTTATGATCGTTGATTTGCGGTCATAACGGCCATTTATTAGTTGAAACACATTCGCTGATATCGGCAGATATCCAAGCTCATCAATGATTAATATCTCATCCTTTCGTAAACGTCTTTTCGCGTACTCATCACTTCCTCAAAAGATTAATAAAGTGAGTATACAAAAAATGTAGGAAAACCGACAATTTTAAACCGCCGATTTCCTACATTTTACAACCGCCCTTTACATCGTCCTTTACAACTTCCGCGACGTCATCCAATTTCATATTTAAACCTCCGATATACTTGATGTTTAAAGCATGCCAAGATATCGGAGGGTTATGAAAAACGCTATTTTAACAACCGCTTAAGAACGAAACATTGATAGTAAATAAAAAGGAGAACTAGACGCATCCAGTTCTCCTAGGTACGCTCCGGAGAAACGTACCGCCATTCACACATTTAATATACAACAATAAAGCAAAATATGCAAGAATTTTCATTTGACCGCAAATGCTCTAATTTGTTGGATTTTAGAACGACTGTTCGTATAAATTATTCTGTTGAATAAATTTGTCGGAACACTACTACGAAGTTGCTCAACAATCGCTTCAAAACGGGAAATAGTCTGCTTCATCTCTGTTTTATTGACTTTAAATAACTTTAATTGATAAATCACTAAAACTAAGTAATCGGTGATTTCTTCAAAAGTCAAATTTTTAATACCCGTAGCATTTCCGATAGCATTTATAACTTGCTTATCTATTTTTCCTGACTTAAATCGACAATCGAAAACAACATCGTTATGTGCTATAGAGTTTCGCAAATCCTTAATGGCATAGATTAGCCTTTGGGGCATCATGGCATTTGAATCATCTGATTGTTTGATTCCTAGCATGTTTGAAATATTTTTTCTGCAGTCATAATTAAGACACGAAACAAAATGTCCAAACTCTCCAAGACTCAAAAGTTCAAATATTGCCCAAATTGGAAGATTAGCATCTCTTTTAAGGTAATGTTCAGCGATTTTGTTATTGTTGCAGTATGCTTTCGTTTGAACATTATAAATCCGATTCCTTAAGCCTAAGCGATGTTTTATTTCATTCTTGTATTTATTTTCAGCATCCTGTCTTCGTTTTTCGGAATTGAAGTCCTTTCCTGCAGGAGAAAACATTCTATAATTATCGAGAAGTACATTGTATATTTCGTTGAAGCTTTCGGAGTTAGTAGATGATAATAAAACATCAAGAACATAGTTTTTAAATGCAGTCTCCATGAACATTACTTGCGGATAAAATAGTGCCTTAAGACGAGCATCAAAACTATATACAGCTTCCAATTCTTCAAATTTAGCATATGTAACCAATTTTGATGGCTCATGGATATAACGATATCCTTTGTACCCATGGTAATATCCCATGTTCATTAAGCGTCTTTTTTGAGTAGAACCAGAAATTTCGATTCCCTTAACGTCACGAAGGTAGCGCATAAGCCCGTTAATACTTTTGGGATTAGAGTTTTGCACGAGTGTATCTCCTTTTTAATCAAAATTTAAATTCACATCTACAGAATATCACCTATTTGAAGCTATTTCCACAATAAATATAGTTAAACATACGTGTAAGCAATCAGTGCCGATTTAATTTTTCCCAATCGCTCAGTATTTTGGTACAGAAAAACTAAGTTAAGGGTAGTAACTTTTTATAATGAATCATCAAGTAATTTTAGCAAACAATATAAAAATCTTTGTTTAATTAATTTTTTAGTAATCAGTAATCTTCAAAATAAAAGTCTTCAATAGGTGGTAGACGGTCTTCAATATCACAAACAAATTTGTACAGTTTTTCTACATCATTTAAAAATTCTTGCTGAGTTCCAATATCTTTAGGATAAAAGTAGTGAATTGAATTTCTTTGGTGTTGAACTTTTTCAATCCATTTAAGTGTATCTGATTTATCTTCCCATAGTTTTCCGATGCTGAAATTCTTAAGTTCTTCAAAGGAAAGCTTTTCTGGTTGTGTCATCTTTCCTTTTTTTGAAATGATATTATAGTCGTTGCCTTTTTCTTTGTAACTTTCGATGTAATCGTGGTAGTAAATACAATAGAAAAACTTTAGCCACGACTCAACAACAGCACCTATATTTACTCGGGCAAGGACAAGTTCACCGTTTGTCATTGAAAGTCCTTTGTTTGTCCAAATTCCTAACGATTTTGTCATTTCACAGTGTAAATCAAGCATGGCCTTTTCTAGTTTATCTGCAGTATCTATTGGTGCAAATCCCCGTGAATTTTTCCAAAGATCCATAATTCTGTTTGTTTCAATAACTAAAGATTCATATGAATTCATTATGTGTACCCCATAGTAAATATTAGCCGACATTTAGATAACGTCTTCTTGTTCTCTTCCGAAAATGTTGCAACAAAAAAGCAATACACACAAACACCTGTTGCATATATTGCTTCATATCGACTATTTAAAACGATTATTAATCCCTATAGAACAAATCCCTCGTATACACCTTATCTCTAACATCATCCAAGCAGCTGTTATAGCGGTTGGCAATGATTGCCTGGCTTTGTTGCTTGAAAGAATCAAGATCGTTGACGACTTTGCTGCCGAAGAATGTTTCGCCATCCTTGAGAGTCGGTTCATAGATGATGACTTTGGCACCCTTGGCCTTGATGCGTTTCATGACGCCTTGGATGGAACTTTGGCGGAAGTTGTCGGAGTTTGACTTCATGGTCAGACGATAGACGCCGATGGTGACGTCTTTTTCGAGCGAAGAATCATAGGTGTTTTCTTCGTCATAGCTGTAATAGCCAGCCATGTTGAGAACTTGATCTGCGATGAAGTCTTTTCTTGTTCGATTTGATTCGACGATGGCTTCGATCAAGTTTTCTGGAACGTCAGCGTAGTTGGCAAGGAGCTGCTTTGTGTCCTTTGGCAGGCAGTAACCGCCGTAGCCAAAGGAAGGGTTGTTGTAGTGGAATCCGATTCTCGGGTCGAGGCAGACACCGTTGATGATGTCTTTTGTGCTGAGGTTTTTCATTTCGGCATATGTGTCGAGCTCGTTGAAGTATGAAACGCGCAGTGCCAGGTAGGTGTTGGCGAAGAGCTTGACGGCTTCTGCTTCGGTGAAGCCCATGAAGAGAGTTTCGATGTCTTCTTTTAAGGCGCCTTCTTGAAGCAAAGCGGCGAAGGTGTGGGATGCTTCAACTAAGCGAGCATCGTTCTTGTCAGTGGAGACGATGATGCGGCTCGGGTAGAGGTTGTCGTAAAGAGCCTTTGATTCGCGTAAGAATTCGGGACTGAAGATGATGTTTGAAGTGCCGTACTTCTTGCGGACTGAATCGGTGTAGCCGACAGGAATCGTTGATTTGATGACCATGATGGCATTCGGATTGACCGACATGACGAGTTCGATGACGCTTTCGACGGCGGACGTGTCGAAGTAGTTGCGCTTGCTGTCATAGTTCGTCGGAGCAGCGATGACGACGAAATCGGCATCCTTGTAAGCAGAAGCACCATCAAGCGTGGCGGTCAGATCGAGATCTTTTTCAGCCAGGTATTTTTCGATGTAGTCGTCTTGGATCGGTGACTTGCGATTGTTGATCAGATCGACTTTTTCAGGGATGATGTCAACGGCTGTGACATGGTTGTGCTGTGCAAGCAGCGTGGCGATGGAAAGGCCGACGTAGCCCGTTCCCGCAACGGCAATGTTGAGCGGCGATGGCGACTTCATTTTTTTGATTTCGCTGTTGATGAAGAGGTCGCTTGGCTCGAAGTCGAGTACTTCGGCGAGGTTTTCGAGCTGCGGGATGGACGGCATGAAGTCTTGCTGTTCGAGACGTGAGAGCAAGGCACGATTAATGCCGACTTTGTCTGATAATTCTTGCTGCGTCATGTTTTTGGCTTTGCGTTTCGTTGAAACGATGTCTGCCAACAATGATTGTGATAATTTCTTCATTATGATTAGCCTCTTTTGTTATTTAAAATAACTTACAATAACCTATGTAACTTTTCTGTATGAGAATATACTACCATAAAGGGGATATTCCGTTCAACATATCTAATCAATGTTATCTATAATAACAAAAAAATCCTTCATGCAAGACGCACGAAGGATTTTTTTAGTGTTTGGCAACCAGTTCGTCAAATTTCTTTTGCTCAGCTTCCATGATGGATTCGCCGATCATTCTGACGTCGTTGTCATTGATTCCGATCGTGATCGGGACGATTTTGTTTTTTTCGGCAAACCCTATCGAGCAGAGGATATTTTTGAACTTTTTGTTGGTGATGATGATGCAGTTTTCTTTATGCAGCAGCGTTGCCGGAGACTGTGCATTTAACAGGTAGGGCGTAATCGTGATGAGATCCGGCGAAAACTTTCTGTTCAAAAACAATGACATGTCGGACAGTTCGGAAACAATGTCTGAAACAATGATGATTTCGACCGGCGGAAGCATTTGACGCATGATTGATTTGAGCTGAATCGACAGATAGAAAAGGTGCGTTTCGTCAAGAGGGTATCTTGAATCAATCAGGTCATTGGTCCATTCGTTGAAGATTTGGCTGGGAGAAAATGCGAATCGGTCTGTTCGGGTTCAATCATTAACTTAAAATGTCATTCAAGCAAAAATGTATTATAATCATTGTTAGCATATGGTTGTTATCGGTATGCTAGTTGTGGGATAATGAAATTATCTGATTAATGAAAGAAGAGGAACGTAGTTATGAAGGGAATAATTCTTGCGGGCGGATCAGGTACGCGCCTGTATCCGATCACCAAAGGAATTTCAAAGCAGCTGATTCCGGTTTACGACAAGCCGATGATTTATTATCCGCTGTCAACGCTAATGCTGGCCGGAATCAGAGACATTTTGGTGATTTCGACGCCGGAGTATACTCCGTTGTTTGAGAGCCTTTTGGGAGACGGTTCCGATTTTGGAATCAATCTTTCCTATAAGGTTCAGGAACATCCGAACGGTTTGGCTGAAGCGTTTATTTTAGGGAAAGAGTTTATCGGGTCTGATTCTGTCTGCCTGATTTTGGGCGACAACATCTACTACGGAAGCGGCCTTTCAAAGCAGCTCCAGGAAGCAGCCCAAAAAGAGGACGGCGCAACCGTCTTCGGGTATCACGTCAACGATCCGGAAAGATTCGGCGTGGTCGAATTCGACGAAAACATGCATGCCTTGTCGATTGAAGAAAAGCCGGAACATCCGAAGAGCAACTATGCCGTCACCGGCCTTTACTTCTATGACAATGACGTTGTCGAAATCGCGGAAAATCTGAAGCCGTCCGATCGCGGCGAACTTGAAATCACGGACGTCAACAAGGAGTACTTAAGACGCGGCAAGCTTGACGTCAAGCTCATGGGCCGCGGGTACGCATGGCTCGATACCGGGACTCATGATTCGATGCTTGAAGCGGCAAGCTTCATCTCGACCATTCAAAAGCGTCAGAACCTGAAGGTGGCCTGCCTTGAGGAAATTGCGTACCGGATGCACTGGATTTCAAGGGAAAATCTCATTGAGCTGGCGCAGCCGCTGAAGAAGAACGACTACGGTCAGTATTTGTTGCGTCTGGCAGCTGAAGATTAGAAAATTACAGAGAGGTTTTATTGAAATGAACATTATTGTTACAGGAGGCGCGGGGTTCATCGGCAGCAACTTCGTGTTCCATATGCTTAAGGCACATCCGGATTATCGCATCATCTGCGTTGACAAGCTCACGTATGCGGGCAACCTGTCGACGCTCAAGTCGGTGATGGACAATCCCAACTTCCGTTTCTGCAAGATTGACATCTGCGATCGTGAAGCAATTTACAAACTGTTTGAAGAAGAACATCCCGACATGGTTGTCAACTTTGCGGCCGAATCGCACGTCGATCGTTCGATCGAAAATCCGCAGCTTTTCCTTGAAACGAACATCATGGGGACGTCGGTTTTGATGGATGCCTGCCGCAAATACGGCATCAAGCGCTACCATCAGGTAAGCACGGACGAAGTCTACGGCGACTTGCCGCTTGATCGTCCCGACCTGTTCTTTACGGAAGAAACTCCGATTCATACGAGCTCTCCTTACAGCAGCTCCAAAGCATCGGCCGATCTGTTGGTTTTGGCATACCATCGTACATATGGCCTACCCGTGACGATTTCGCGCTGCTCAAACAACTACGGTCCGTATCATTTTCCTGAAAAACTGATTCCGTTGATGATCATCAACGCCTTGAACGACAAGCCGCTTCCGGTTTACGGTGAAGGCCTCAACGTTCGCGACTGGCTTTACGTTGAAGATCACTGTCGCGCGATCGATCTGATCATCCACAAAGGACGCGTCGGAGAAGTGTACAACGTCGGCGGCCATAACGAAATGAGAAACATCGACATCGTCAAGATCATCTGCGAACAGCTCGGCAAGCCCGAAAGCCTGATTACGCATGTTGCCGATCGCAAGGGGCACGACCGCCGCTATGCGATCGACCCGACGAAGATTCATGACGAGCTCGGATGGGAACCTGAAACGATGTTTGCGGACGGCATCAAGAAGACGATCCAATGGTACCTTGACAACAAGGACTGGTGGGAAGACATCGTTTCCGGCGAATATCAGAACTATTATAAGAAAATGTACGAAAATCGCTGATTTGTTTGTGAGGGAAAGGCATGAAAATTTTTGTAACGGGCGTGTCCGGACAGCTCGGACACGACGTAATGAACGAACTTAATAAACGCGGATACGAGGGCATCGGTTCAGATATTGCGCCTGAATATGCCGGAGCTTCCGACGGAACGTTCGTCACGAGTGCTCCCTATGTTTCGATGGACATTACGGACAAGGAGGCTGTCGAAAAGACGATCACGGATTTGAATCCTGACGTCGTGGTCCACTGTGCCGCATGGACGGCCGTCGACATGGCAGAAGATGACGACAAGGTCGAGCTCGTGCGTCAGGTCAACGCAAAGGGAACCGAAAATATCGCTTTGGTCTGCAAGAAGCTTG
>OHAA01000327.1_pt1 | contig 25318 bp, 23 predicted proteins | sample 1606051 | NCBI WGS metagenome assembly OHAA01 (sample SAMEA3541493, study PRJEB24748) | human gut metagenome | biome: human gut; feature: human-associated habitat; material: faeces | place: China | collected 2012
CTCCGCAGGATATGGACGGCATCATGTATGAGATGCACAAAGCCTATTTTAAGTATCGAGAACAGAAAAGAGAAAAAGAACGAATCATGAACTTGTAAATTCCTGTTCTATTCACTATGCCATCCCCGAAAGGAGATTACATTATGGATTCTGCACTTATTTACCAAGCCGCAAATGAAATTGTTCAAAGCACTGGAACCCGCAATATCAAGCAGATCGCACTGAGCTGCAATCTGGACATCACGGAGACACACCGCATCACGGACACTCTAGGCTTACTTTCCCTGTATTTTGAAAAGCCGCTGGTTCTCATCAATCGCCAGCTCAACAAGCAGACAAAACAAATGGTGTGCGGATATGCCCTCGGTCACTGTCTGGAACGTCAGATGCTCACCGACCTGCACACATTCAAAAAGTTTCTGACCATCAAGGACAAGCACATCTTTCTCTATGAGCAGAATGCTTTTACCTCTCATCTGATGCTGGACAGCGATGATGTTTACCAAATGTCACGGAGAGGGCTGGACGCTGCGCAGATTGCCGCCGTCAGAAAGATTCACCTTAATCTGGTGCTGGTAAAATTACTGGAACTACACCATCTCGGATATGATCTGCGACATTACCATGAGCAACACCATGCGTTTATTGAGCATTTCAAACTGCCAAGGTATTTCCGGTTTGATGCTGCATAAAGATTATCTTCACTGAAAAAGCCCACAGTAGGCAAGTTCGTACTTGTCCACTGTGGGCTTTGCTGTTATTTCAGTTTTGCAAGGATTTCTTCCGCGCTCATTCCGTCTGCCAAGAGTTTTTTCAGGACAGCCTCAGCTTCTGCTTTCTTTGCTTCCTCGGCGGCCTTCTGATCTGCTTTCGCTTTCTTTGCTTCTAGCTTGTCTACTTCCTTCTCCGCAGACTTTAAAGCTGTACGTTTAGTTTTCAGCTCTGCTTTCAGAGAATCAATGTTCGCCGTGATAGATGCAATTTCTGTGTTGAGAGATTCGATGGTAGATTGCTTTTCTGCAATCTGGGATGCAAAGTCGTTGACCACTTTGGGCTTGTTTTTGCTGCCTTTAGTTCTAGGCATAAGAAACACCTCCGAATTTTTTCAAGGGCAAAACGTATACAATAACGTAGTGGACATAGAGGAATCGAACCTCTATCCTCCCCTTCATAAGCACACAAACATTATCGTTATGTGCTTATGAAGGGGGATGCTCTGCCCTTAAGCTAATGTCCATAAACATTATATCACAAAACGATGTATAGAATCAATAAGTGCAAGTGTTGGATTTTCTGGGTTAATCGGATATATGTGTGAGAGGAAATTAATAATTCGCGCTTTTTTCTTTCCATTAGAATCATTTGCTAAAAGAAAATTTGCAATTGTGTCCTTGTAATATTCAAGAACCGTATCCCAATCATATTGACTATCCCTATAAATTCTATTGCAGATTGTTCTAGTTGCTCTCGAAAACAATACCTGATCGTCAAAATCAAGCGCTGTAAAATCATTAGGAGCCTTCAACTGCCCACTAACCCTAGATATCATTAAAGCATCATCTATGTTGTTTAATTCAGATTTTGCGTGTCGCAATTCAGCTCTACCGTCGCCACTATGAATAATCTCATTTCTAACTAACCTATAATAATTGCAGATGCAATAAAGCTGTTTTACATCTTGCGGTATCTGATTTTTGTAGCATATCTTTAACGTCCATTTCAAACGATTATCGTCATTTTCTGCTCTGTAATTGTACCCATGTGTTGGATTTCCAGCCAAAGTACGATAATTCACGAGAAAATGCTCCACGCAAGAATGTACACCTATAATATAACCATTTGCAATCCGCTTAAGATAGCTTTCCGGGAGAGCCACAATTGAAAGATTCACTTTCCGCGCACATTCTCTTAGCTCATCATTTTTATGATCCATTTGAAACATTCTTGCGGAAAGCTCAATATACTGATTCGTAACATTGGTATATCCAAGTTCACTTTTTAATTCGGTAAAAATATTCATCCCAGATTATTATTTTTTGACCTTATTCCATACTTTAAGAAACATTGCATCCTTTGTTCTTATAAAATATATCATGCAAACACCTCCATATATTATCATTCCACAGATGATTTGCAATAATAATGTTGATATATTGTTTCCCCTTGTATTACCAATACCAAATACTCCAAGAAACATCACAAATCCAAAAGCGGCAAAAATCCATGTTGATTTTAGATATCTTAATATCGGCAGTTCTTTTCTCACACTCAATGTTTGACTCATGCAAACGAAAACTTCTGCAAGAATCGTACCAATAGTTGCACCAATCGCTCCCAGTCTTGAAATCAGCACTGTATTTGCAATCAAATTAACTACTGCACCACCGATAACAGATGATAAATATTCTTTATCCTTTTCAGATGGAATAAGATACTGTGTCCGAATAATATTAGCAAAAGACATAAAAGGAATCGTTATTGATAGTCCCATAATCAATACTCCTGAAAGTTCAAATTCCTGCCCCCAAAAAACAGGTGCAAAAACACTTCCAATTCCAGCCAATCCAAACGTCAATGCAAACGACAGGCACATCACATACTTCATCGACAATGCAATATATTGATTTGTCTTCTCTTTATTATTAGATGCCACAAGATTAGACATTTTGGGAAGCATTACTGTACCAAAAGATGTAATGATTGTAAGAGGAATATTGATTACTTTTTCTGCGTTCTCATAGAAACCAAGTTGAGTCTTGCTACTCATGATTCCAATCATAATTTTATCCATATACTTATATAAACTAACCGCAATAGCAGGGATGAATAAAATCAAAAGCGGTTTGATATGTCGCTTCATTTTTTCCCAGATTGGCTTTTCAAATGTAACGAACTTCTTTAATGGCAGCCACAAAGAAATTTGACTTATTAACATGCCAAAAGCCATAATTGTGCAATACTTCCATAAGTCATCCCCATTTTTGACAAAAACAAATACGCAAATAACATTCAATATTTTTATAATAATATTTCTTGTTACTGTTAGTTTGAATTTTTCTATTCCAAAATAGAACCAACTTATGTCAAACAAACCACTTAATACATATGCAAATTGAATTCCCGCATACAATTTCTCTTGTGCAAAAAACACAACATATAAAATATACACTGCACAACAAATAAGGGAAAAGACAATATGTAGTGTTACAATATTGGAAAAAGTTTCATTAAGAATATCCTGCGTGTCTCTACATTGTGCAATTGCTCTGTTTCCATAGTTTGCCAATCCAAGCATGGAAAACAGAACAAAATAGTATGCAATAGAATAGGTGTATGAATATGTTCCCAAGCCTTCTGCGCCTATTGTTCTTGCAATATATGGTGAAGTTACAAATGGAAGGATGATAATCAAAATCTGATAAATCATCTGATAAATAAAATTTTTTTTAATACTGGACTGACTTTTCATTTTACTCCTCTCGCTTCATGCCATCATCCAATAATTTTTCTTTCTTAAAGAAAATCAATGCATAATATAAGATCATCGCGTAGTCTGTTCGTGAAAAGAAAAATCTAATATATGACTGTATCAAAAAGCATCCAAGTAACACATAAATATACGTTAATCTCAACGGTTTTCTTCCGTTCGCCACTTCCCGTTTCAAGTGTTTGTATACTCTTGAACTTGCAAATCCAAACAGGAACGAGCCAAGCATAACGCCAAAAATCCCGGCATCTTTATAGAAATACATAAACAATGTAGCATAAGAATTATAGTTCAATTTAGGCCCGATGTTTACAAACGAGTCCCAGTTGACTGCAATTTCATTTGCATTATTCAGTATCACCGTAGGCATTGTAATTCCTATCATTTTAAGTAAATTACACGGAAATCTCAAAAGACCAAGCAACGATACCGCTCCGTATGTATATATTCCTGTTGACTTTTCAAATGCAAGCCAATGATCGAACAACGGCACTGAACAAGTAAAATACATATATAACTGTTGCGTCATACTTTTTTCCGATTCAGAAAACCGAATACTTGAAACAACAAAGAAACCGACAATAATCACTACAACAGCTTGTTTAATTCGCTTTTTTGCTTTTTTTGACAATGTTCCTCTTTTATAAATCAGCAAAAGAAGTGTAAAATACAACACCAAATGTGTCAGACACATTCTTGAGCCTTCCGCGTAATTCTTTAGTATAACAGCAACAATGCTCATTATCATTAAAATACGGTTTTTTTGTCCAATAATAACATCTACACTTGTTACAAGAAGAAGCGAATAAAAACCCGGCAAAAAAACAAATGAATAAATCAAAGCAAATGGTCCTTGACGTAATAATGCCATTCCACTTGCGTATCCGGTTGTTGAATATCCCATCATAGATGAGCGCAATTCATTCATTTGAATACCACTGCGATATGCAAAAAAAGCAACAACAGTTTCAACAATAAGATAGAATAGGACAATAGTGCCAACTAGATAAACAACCGGGTAATTGATGCTGTAATCTACTATGTAATTTTCATTTCTTGTTTTATTCACATGACCTATTTTTATTCTTTTTCGCATCAATAAGGCTGCATAAGATCCCAGAACAAAGCAAATAATTCCCAATATTATAATAAAATATGCTTCATCAGATACTTCATTCATCCCATATAGATGAAGTGCAGCAAAAAAAACAACCAATGCCCAAATTCCACAAAACAGTGTTATGGGATTATATAATCGTTTTTCAATTTTATATGATAATACTGCCAAACTCAAGGTCAGTATTACAGCAAAAGCACTCATAATTTATCTCCTCAGTTTACCCGCTATGGCTTTAATGATAATAAAAGACAGCCTCCCATCGAATCTATTCGATTCAAAAATCATTTTGTATCATTTATAAATTTCCAAAAAGCTTTTTGCTTGATTTTCCAACGAATACAAGTCAAGTTTTTTTACACCCATTGCAGCCTGTTTATAAATATCATTTCTATTCTCTAAATAGTAGCACATTGCCATGGTTAAAGCCTGCTGATCACCCGATTTTACAACGAAACCAGTTTTTTTATCATCCACAAGGGAAGGTAATGCGCCTTGATTGCTACAAATTACTGGCATTGCATGTTTATAAGCATCCAATACTACACGCCCAAAAGGCTCCTGCCACTGAGAAGGACAAATTAAAACATCACACTTTTTAAGTAATTCATCTATCTCCACTTCATTCAAGAAGCCAACATAGTGAATTTTTTCGTTAGCTTTTGCCTGTTCTTCTACATAATCACGCAAGCTTCCCTTTCCAGCAATATACAACTCTGCATTTCCCGGCACATCATTAAAAGAAGCTATCATCCATGGAATTCCCTTTTGCGCACTTAAAGTCCCCAAATAAACAAATCTAATGGTTTGGGCACTTTTATCTTTTCTTTTATTCAGCAAATCGTAAATTTCTGTCAAATTATATTCTGTGGCATTAGGAATTACTTTTTGTCCACTTGAAGCAAAGAAATGATTATTAAGAAGCAGATTCAATGTCACATCAGATGGCGCGGTAACAATATCAACATATTTTGATTTGTCTCGATTAACTGCCCTATGAATCCGACAGAACACTTTAGGCGGTACGCTGGGACATTCATTCTTCACTTTATTGCAATGCAAAGATGTAAACGGGCAAAGTAAATGGTAATCTCTCAATGTATGTACGACTTTAATCTTCTTTTTATGTGCAGTTTCCCAAACAATAGTAGAAAGATCGTATAATCCATTCGTGTGAACAACATCTGGCCTGTAATCTTCCAGAATATTTTCTACTTTTGTTTTATTAAACGGATTCCAAATATCGAGGGTTCGTCGTAGAACCCTTTTATATATCGGATACTTTGACGATTCACAGCCACGACACAAATTTCTGGAGACGATTCTTATGACTTCAATTCCGTCTATTATCTCTCTCTTTTCTTCATTCCCGGTGCATAAAACCTTTATCGTATGACCCTGGCGCTTTAATTCTTCTGCCAATTTTTTTACACTGTATTCCGCACCACCATATATTTCCGGGTAATAATATGTATTAACCAATAAAATTTTCATAGCATGTTATCCTTATTTTTTCACGAATGTTCTGATTTTCTTTTTTAAGTCTCTCGGTGCGGTTGCCAAAATATAATAATAGATTTTTTTGTAGCCTACCTTTTTCCAATACCGCTGTTCAATTGCTTTGTATCCTTCTTTTTTATAAAGCTCTATTAGTTCGTCTCGTTTGTCCGGCTTAGATGTTGAGCTTAAAAGATTGCCGTTTTGTTTGGAAATAGTTTCAAAATCACTTTCAACACAATTTATTTGAGGCAAAATTTTTTCAAACAGTTTTGCCCCCTGCTCCGAATTGATTAAGCAAAACGAAACTCCTTTTCTTTCATCCAGCAAGCCACCATTTTCAAGCAAACAATCCGGCTGATTTTTTTCAACACCCCAGAAATCTCCAAGAGTAACATCTCCGACTCGTTCCGGACAGGCATATTTACAATGATAACAGTTTTCTCTATAAATAGCAGCTTGTAGGTAGTAGCTATAAAACGAAGATAGCTTATAATACAGCCCTATTGACTTTGTTTGACCTTTTTTCAGATATTCATACTTTGCATCCAGTCCCCAACCCACAGACTTATCTCGAAATGCAAAATTTGTAATTTTAATTTTTTTCTTCTCTTCCAAAAAGCTTATATAGTCTTGAAAAATCTGTGCTGTGGAAACTCCATGACAAACAATTTCCACAATATAAAGGTTCTCATAATCCTTCTTTAAAAAGCTTCGCAGCGCTGCCGCCTGACAAGGGGTTCCCGAAAATAAGACCTTTCTTCCTTTAACCAAATCCTGTTTTACTTTTCGGTAACTATCACCAATCTCGCTCTGAATATACTTAGAACCTTGAATTAAGTAAAGCTGAGAAATATCCTCTATACGGATGTGCTTTACTTTCAATTTATCTTCATGCAGCATCGCGGCACCATAGACGACACCGCCTGACTCCAAAACAAGTTTTGCGAATTGAGCAAATATACCGCCGGAAGCAGATTTCTTTATCAACCTATCATCTTTAGATGCCGCACCATAAGCAGCTATCACCTGATGGCCAAACCGGCTCTCTTTCTTTTTCTGAAAGTCGCACACTTGTCTGCATGCTCCACAATCCACACACAGAGCCTCATTAATGTGGGGATAATATTGACCTATCTCATCTTTTACCATAGAAATTGCTGTTTTAGGGCAAATATTCACGCATGCTGCACAGCCACAACAATCCTTTTTTTGTTCTAAAAGTGTCACTCTTATCCCCTCTTTTCTTCACAAACATTCATTTTCCAATGCTTCTTTCAGCCATGAGATAGAAGTTTCTCTCTGTTTTTGCATCCTCTTGTTGACCATTTTCCAAGTATCATTTTCAATATAAGAGAGAGATATATCCTTGTCCTGCCAAATGCGTTCATCAAGTCCTGCCATTTTTAACAGATTATAAATTCTGGAATTTTGGGACTTGACATTCGTATCCTCAAAGCGCTTCAACACAGAAAAGCTTTTATTAAAAATAATAGAAAAAGCAGTTGCATGAAAAGAATCCGTGAGTACAAACTCTGCTCCATACAATAAACTGATCCACTCTTTTGGCCCAACAGCTTTCAGTGTTTCAAAACCCAAATTATATCCAAACGTATTGGTTGGAATAATTTTGACATTTACTTTCAAAGCTTCTTGTATCCTCACGATGGCTTTTTTGTATTCTGGATTGTCTCCCAAGAAATAGCAGAGTATATACTTTTCATCATAATTCTTCAGTTGTAGTTGCATGTTCTGAATCCATTGATCCATTGAAAGCAAAAAGACCGGATCGCAAACAACTTGAACAGGCTTATCTACTAAATTTCCTATTAAACCCTTACTAGATTCTTCTCTCACAGAAATTCTATAAAAGCGATTAAGATAATCTTTTATCCTATCTTTTTCTTTTTTGCTAAGCTGTGTAGTGCCTACACTTGGTGCATAGGCAATTTTTCGGCTAGAATCTGCAGCAAAATCCAAAAAATTACATTTTTTGAAATAATTTGGATTCCAGATTTGATCACTTCCACATATAAAAATGTTATACTGCTGGTTTAACTTCGGCATTTGCTTCTGCGATGTAATTGCTTCTGTCAAGAAAAGCGAACTTTCGTAGAACTCATGGAACCTTGAATTTTTGAGTTCTATTTCTTTTCTTGTCATAAAACTAGATTCAATTTTTTTATTTTCAATTTTTGCTTTAAGTGTCACAAATCTAGCTGAACTTTTACAAAAGAATAAAAGTTTTTCCCACTTATCAGGGACATAATTGATAATATGGTTATTATAGCCCAATCCAATTATCGTTCGTTGTAACGCAAACGCTTGCATTATTGATCCATAATTTCCTGAAAACCATGTTAAAGTAGCTGTTTCAATCATTACAATTCCCCTATTATTTATGATTTCAAATATTCTTTATCTCGTGATTAAAACGAGCTAGCACAGAAAAGGTCAAAAATCTCTTTTGAACATTTTTTCCATGTGAATTTACTAAATTGCTGGATAGCTTTCTTTGACATAGTATTCCGATCGAATTCGCTTGCATTCAGGATGAGTTTCATACTTTTTGCCAATTCATCGGCAGACATCGCGTCCTCAATATAGATTGCTGCATCTCCTCCAACCTCCGGCAGAGAAGAGTTTTTTGCCGTAATAACCGGTACTCCATAACTAAAGCTTTCCAAAATCGGAATTCCAAACCCTTCATATAGAGACGGGAAAAGGAATCCCTGTGTATTCTCATATAGACCAGCCTTTTCTTCTTCTGAGACATACCCTGTCATAATAATTCGGTTCTTGAACTCGCTTCTTTTTATTTTTTCCAGAACATTACTCATTCCCCAACCTACACCACCTGCTAGAACAAGCTGTACCGTCGGCTCATTTCTGGCAAGAAGCAAAAAAGCGTCAACTATCACATCAATATTTTTTCTCGGTTGGAGTGTTCCAACATATAAAAAATACGGTTTTTTTACTCCATATTTTTCTTCAAGTTCTAATTGACTTGCCGGTTTTATATTTGTTTCCTTATCTCCACCCTCATAGATGACGGTGATTTTCTGGGCATCAACATTGAAATACTTTACAAGATCATCTCTTGTTGCAACTGACGGAACGATAATACCATCTGCATTTCTACAAGAATTATCCAGAATTATACGCAAATACTTTTGCTGACTACTTTTGGTCTGAGATATATTAGTTAAAATATGATTTGCAATGTCATGCACAGTCATATAATACCGGGTTCTCTTTTGCCTAATGAGTGGCAAATTATGAGTAGGCGACCAAAAAACATCCAAATCAAGCTTTCGGATTTGCCATCCCAAAATATATCTTGACCAAAGCAATCTATTTTTGCAAGGATAAATCAAACTATGAACATTCTTATTTTCTGAAAACGAAACCGCCAATTCACAGTTGCTAAATAAATAATATTCATTTTCAGAATCATTTTCCAGCATATCCTTAATAATTCTATATGTATAGTATCCTATACCAGATATATTTTCTCCTGCTTTTAGCACCGAAACATTTATACCTATCTTCATTTGTCTCCTCAATTGATATTTCGCAATAAATTCAATAAATTATCTGCTGACTTCTTCCAACTGTATTTCTTAAGAAGTTCAGAAATTTGTTCATTTGATATTTCGGAAAGATTTGTTAAATCGGATGTATAATCGTTTGGATCTATATAGATTACGCCTTTTCCGAAGATCTCATGCATCACTTCAGTGTCCGAAACCACCACTTGTCTTGCTCCGGCACTGATAGCTTCTAATGGTGGAATGCCAAATCCTTCGTAGAATGTAGGAAACAGAAAAGCTTTACAATCCCTCATCAGAGTTTTTGCTTCTTCATCACTGACAAAACCCAATAGCTTCATATTAGAAGGCAATTCAAATCCGAGGCCCTCAGAAAAAACCTCTTTGTTGATAGACCCTGCAACCGCGAAACTTATATTAGGGTTATTTTTCGCTTCTTCTGCAATCCACTTGAAATTTTTATTAGGCTCTAAGCTACACATGGAAAAATAAAAATTATTTTTCTCCAGTTCGTATTTTTTCAAAGCATTTTCGTCATATCCAATACGTTCATAGTGCTGCCACGCATTTGTAATCACATGAATTTTCTGTGCATTCACATGGTAATATTTACAAATTTCATTCTTTGAAAATTCAGAAACCGTTATAATAGCTTTTGCTCGTCTAGCAGCATTTCCAAACAGAACCTCATACCACAACAGAAATTTTTTGCTAAAATACTGCGGGGTCGCTTTGATTTTCACATCATGAATACAAACAATCCCCGGTGATGGCAATGGAGCGACATTACACAAGTTTAAAGAAATTCCTTTTTGTTTGTGTACATACCATGGAAACGAAAGATGCTCCCACAAACGATTTTTGAATTTTCCCACTCTAACTACTCTAATATTGGTATATGTTGGTATGTTTTCTGTCTCCGGAGGAACGGCCATTGTTACACTTCCTGGTAAAATAATTTTGTCCAATTCCTCAAGGATTTCTCTTGCATATCTTTCTACTCCGGTTGTTCGATGGAGCAAAAATCTTCCATTTATAACAATTGACTCCATATGTTATTTCACTCTCAAAGGTTATTTATCACTTTGGTTACATTCGTGCAGAACTGCGTTGACAAGAAATTCTTTTCAACGCGTTCTTTGCCTGCTTTTCCGTATTTAAGCCGTAATTTCTCATCCTGAGAAAGTATCCGCATAGCCTCAGCATATTTTTTTATATTGCAATTCTCTACTTCAATTCCTGTCACTCCATTAAGACTTACATAATTCACACCAGAGCCAGGTATTGTAAATGTGATAGCCGGTTTTTCATAGTACATGCCTTCTGCAAGTGCCAATCCAAACGCTTCATTTTTTGTAATAGAAGGAAAACAAAATATATCTGAAGCCAAAATCAGCGCCTTTAATTCAGTGTCATCAATTCGCCCAGTAAATGTAACTTTCTCATCGTCCCTCGCTTCTTCGTGAAGCTTCTCTGTCAGTTCGCCCTTTCCAGTTATATAAATTTGGAATTTATCGTCCAACAATTTACTAGCCTGAATCAAATAAGAAAATCCCTTATATTCCGTATGCCGTCCAACGGCAATGCATACAGTTTTTCCTTCATTTTCTTTCCGAATTTCTTCTGCACGCTGTTCAATTTCAGGCGTAATTTTCATTCGTTCCACATTAATACAATTTGGAACAACCACACATTTTTCTTTTACTGATTGCAGCCACGGGCTTCCTTCAATATAATTGGGGGATGTTGCTATCACTTTATCTGCCCGTGCTAAAAGCTTTTTATTCTGCGGGCCAAAAAAAGTTCTCAAAATTTTCTGACGAATAATATCCAGATGCCAATATACAATCAACTTTGCATGACTATAAGTTAATTCCTTTAACAAAAGTTCTGCCACAAATGGATTTGGATAATGAAAAATTACAATATCTGGAGAAAACTCCATCATAATCTGATGCAGTCTTCTTTTGTAAGTCGTAGAAAGTGATTGTGCGGACACTTTTGTAAAGCATCCACATTTTGTCACTTCAACACCATCAACAATGTCGATTTTATCTTCTTTTCCATCATTAAACGCGATTACTTTCTGATTGTAGGTTTCTTTCAACGCTAATACACAATCACGCGCTATTTGCTCCGTTCCTCCTGAGAATGGATAGTAGTATTTTGAAACATGTAGAATTTTTTTCATAATTTCTCCATTATCATCCTGTTTAACATCTCACCTTAATCAACTCAGCATCACCAACTACAAGGCATCTTCCAAGTCCCGCAGGCAAGAAAAGTGTTTCACCTTTTCTGAACCGCATCGGCTTTTGCTCGGCATCCATTGTCTGAACCTCGCCATAGCCGTCCAGACACATCAGCACCTGAAAAGAAGTTTCCATAACCGAAAACGCAAATCCCTTTGTGACCTGAATTTTCTCTGTTTCAAAATATTTGCAACGGCAAAGTATCTCACGAGAGCAACCTGGATAATGTTTCACCATTCGCGGTTTCTGGCTTACATCCGGTGCAACGCTCATATCCATAACCTGAACCGCCTTATCAAAGTGCAGTTCACGCTTTTTGCCATTTTTGTCCACACGGTTATAGTCATAGACCCGATAAGTCACATTGGAGCTTTCCTGAATTTCGGCAACTAAGATGCCTTTACCAATACCGTGAACTGTACCTGCTGGCACAAAATAAGTATCGCCTTTGTGGACTTCTACTTTCTGCAAATGCTTGTCCAGCGTACCGGTTTCCACTGCCTTGCGCAGAATTTCTTCTGTCACCTCATGCTGGAAGCCATAAACCAGGTGCGCACCCTCCTCAGCATCAATGACATACCACATCTCTGTTTTGCCATTGTCGCCCTCATGCTCTCTTGCATAGTCGTCACTCGGATGAACCTGCACAGACAAGTCTTTTTTTGCGTCAATAAACTTCACCAGTACCGGCAGTTTTCCATCTTCTACTTTCGTTCCGATGTATTCCGGATGCTGTTTTAGTACATCCGCCAATGCTAATTCCTTGAACTCGCCGTTTGCAATGTAGCTCGGCCCGTCAGGATGGACAGAGCATTCCCACGTTTCCGCAAGTGGGGTTAAATCAATTTCCTTGCCGTATTCTTCTCTCAGCCTTGTGCCGCCCCAGAGATAATCTTTTCCGGTTGGCACCAGTTTCATGATCTCCATCGCATTATTCCTCAATCAAGTTCAAACTTGACTTTATCGCTGACACTGATCTCATCGCCCAACTGAACTTCGATCATATCCAGCGGCGTAATTGCCTCAACCGTATGTTTACAGCCTGCTGCAATGGTAATCACATCGCCCGTGCGGAGAACCTGCTCCATTCCGTCAACGATTGCCTTACCTTTACCAGAAACAACTGTCCAGACCTCTTCGCGCTCATTGTGCATATGGTAACTCATCTGTTCTCCAGCCTTCATGGAAATCTTGACTGTCATGGAACCCGGCTGTACATCAATCACCGTATAGGTACCCCAGGATTTTTCTGCATACATCGCTTCTGTTTCGATTTTTTCAACATATGGCTTCATATAGCCGCTGCGCTCTTTATCTGAAATCAGAATACCATCGCCACTTGCCGCAATGATCATATCTTTGCAACCCATGCAGAGAATCGGAATATTCAATTCATTGACCACATTGGTGTTCTCACAGGTCTCATCCAGAATTGCCTTGCCCTTGGTCTTATCCGCCATGACCTCAGCCATCATATTCCAAGTTCCAACATCTTTCCAGTCACCGCTGTAACGCAAAACCTGAATGCTGTTTTCCTTTTCAACCACTGCGTAGTCAAAGCTGATTTTGGTCAGTGTATCATATTTATTGAAAAGGTCACGGTAGTCCTCAAAGTCAATCATACTGTGAGCTTTATCCAGCAGATATCCCAGCTTAAACGCAAAGATGCCTGCATTCCACAGTGCGCTCTGTGCCAAATACTTCTTAGCAGTTTCGACATCTGGCTTTTCCTTAAATTCCTTGACCTTGCTGACATTCTCACCACTTTCAGGAATGATATAACCATATTTCTCGCTCGGATAGGTTGGTTCAATGCCCATCAGCGTCAGATTTGCATTGCCCTGTTCCGCCAGTTCCTGCAAGGTCTTAACCGCCTCATAATAGGTATTGTCTACATACGGATCGACCGGGCAGACCACGACCGCTTCATCCGTTCCAACACCCAGTTCATCGTGGAGATATGCCGCCGCCAGTGCGATTGCGGGGAATGTATCACGACGGCAAGGTTCCACGCAAATAGAAGCCTTTTCGCCAAGCTGATTCTTAATGGCGCTTGCCTGCGATTTGCTCGTTGCAATCGTGATCTTTGCATCTGCATCTACGGTAGTGATCTGCCGATAGACACGCTGCACCATAGACTCATATTTATCGCCGTCTTTGAACAGTTTGATGAACTGCTTGCTACGAACATCATTAGAAAGGGGCCAAAGACGTTTGCCAGAGCCACCGGAAAGCAAAATAATATTCATTGTATTTTCTCCTATCATCTATTACTTCAAGTACTCTTCAGCACTCTCGCAAATTTCCGCTTCAATCTTTTCTGCAGCTTTCTTGTTCTCTGCACTGACAGAAATATAGGTTTTGAGCTTTGGTTCTGTACCGGAAGGACGTACTACGATGGAACCGTTCCCTTCCAACAAGAACTTCAACACATCAGACTTCGGCAGGCCGTCCAGACCAGGTGCATAATCCAGCAACTTTACAACCTTCTTACCACCAAACTCTTTGATATCTCCACGGAACGCCTGCATAATGCTCTGCATCTTAGCAAAACCTGCACTGCCGTCAAATTCGTAGCTGTGCAGGGTGTTCAGGCAGTAGCCATAGGTCTTGTACAGTTCATCCAGCTTGTCCAGCAGGCTGATGCCTTTAGTGGCATAGTAACTGAACATCTCGCAGATCATGTATGCACCGTCTACACCGTCCTTATCGCGGACATAGGAGCCAGTCAGATAACCGTAACTTTCCTCAAAACCGAACACATAGCAGTCTGCCTTGCCCTGCTCTTCCAGCTTGCCGATTTGCTCACCGATAAACTTGAAGCCAGTCAACACGTTGATGGTGCGCAGACCATAGTGAGAAGCAATCTGCTCACCCATATCCATCGTCACGATGGTTTTTACCATAATAGGATCAGCAGGCATCTTGCCATGCTTCACACGCTGACTACAAATGTAATCCAGCAGCAGCATACCTGTCTGATTGCCGGTCAGCAGTTCATACTCACCTGCTTTGTTCTTGACCGCAATGCCCACACGGTCGCAATCCGGGTCGGTAGCCAGCAGCAGGTCGGCATTACACTTCTTGGCATACTCCATGCCCAGTGCCATTGCTTCCTTGATTTCAGGGTTCGGGTAGGGGCAGGTCGGGAAATTGCCGTCCGGCTGCTCTTGCTCCTTGACCACCGTGATGTTGGTGTAGCCCATCTCTCTCAAAGTACGAGTTACAGGCTTCAAACCAGTGCCGTTCAGCGGGCTGTAAACAATAGCCACATCCTTATTGACCTCTTCACCAAACAGAACAGACTGATTCTTAACCTCATCCACAAAGGCAGTGTAGACTTCCTCTGGGATGTACTTGATAACACCATTTGCAAGACCAGTTTCAAAATCGCTATGCCTTACATCAGCAAAGATGTCCAGTTTTTCAATCTCGGCCAAAATTTCGGCAGCTGCATCGGTTGTAATCTGACAGCCATCTGCACCGTAAACCTTATAGCCGTTATATTTGCTGGGATTGTGAGAAGCAGTAATCATCACACCAGCAGAGGTATGCAGATGACGGGTCGCAAAGGAAACCGTCGGCACCGGCATCAGAACAGGCCAAATATTGACCATGACTCCATTTGCAGCAAATACGCCTGCGGCTACTTTTGCGAACACATCGCTCTTGATGCGGCTGTCATAGCCAATCGCCACAGAGGGTTCTGAAAAATTTTTCTTCAGATAGTCAGCCAACCCCTGAGATGCCTTTGCCACGGTGTAGATGTTCATGCGGTTGGTGCCTGCGCCGATCACGCCGCGCAGACCACCGGTTCCAAACGCAAGATTACGGTAAAAGGCATCTTCAATTTTGGTATCATTCAGCGTTTTCAGTTCAGCGGCAACATCAGCATCTGTCGTTGCGTTTTCCAGCCAACGCTCGTATTCTTTCTTAATATCCATTTTTTCTTATCTCTTTCTACTTCAATTTAATCTCTCTGGAAAATATCTCTCGTATAAACTTTCTCTTTTACATCATCCAGGCACTTGTCATAGCGGTTCGCAATGATGGCGTGGCTCATTTCCTTGAACTTTTCCAGATTGTTGACCACCACAGAGCCAAAGAATGTCTCTCCATCCTTCAAAGTCGGTTCATAGATAATGACCGTTGCTCCCTTTGCCTTCACACGCTTCATAACGCCCTGAATAGAACTTTGACGGAAGTTGTCCGAATTAGATTTCATAGTCAAGCGGTAAACGCCAATCGTAACAGATTTCTCCTTGTCCTCATCGAACTCATTCTCTGCATCATATCCATAGTAGCCCGCCAGCTTCAGAACGCGATCTGCAATAAAGTCCTTACGAGTACGATTAGATTCCACGATTGCTTCAATCAGATTTTCCGGTACATCGGCATAGTTAGCCAAAAGCTGCTTGGTGTCTTTCGGCAGGCAATATCCGCCATAGCCAAAGCTTGGATTGTTGTAGTGACTACCGATACGCGGATCAAGGCAGACGCCATCAATAATCTGCTGGGTGTTCAGCCCCTTGCTTTCTGCGTAGGTATCCAGCTCATTGAAGTAAGCCACGCGCAGAGCCAAATAGGTGTTAGCGAACAGCTTGACCGCCTCGGCCTCAGTGAAGCCCATGAACAGCGTGTCAATGTTCTCCTTGATTGCACCTTCCTGGAGCAGACCAGCAAACTCATGTGCGGCTTTCACCAGACGTTCATCGTTCGGGTCAGTACCCACAATGATACGAGAAGGATACAGATTATCGTAAAGGGCTTTAGATTCACGCAGGAACTCCGGGCTGAAAATGATATTCTTGCTGTTGAACTTTTCTCTTACACTTGCCGTATAGCCCACAGGAATCGTAGACTTGATAACCATAATGGCATTAGGGTTATATTCCATGACCAACTTGATTACAGCTTCAACCGCAGACGTATCAAAGTGCTGGGTCTTGCTGTCATAGTTAGTAGGTGCCGCAATCACAACAAAATCCGCATCACTATATGCTGCCTTTGCATCCAGCGTTGCGGTCAAATTCAAGTTCTTTTCTGCCAAGTATTTTTCAATATAATCATCCTGAATCGGAGATTTCTTGTTGTTGATCATATCGACCTTAGCCTGCACAATATCGACTGCAACTACCTGATGATGCTGGCTCAGAAGCACTCCCAGCGAAAGCCCTACGTATCCCGTGCCGGCCACAGCGATTTTATAATTTTTCATAGTTCTGTTCTCCTTCACTAATTTTTCATTTGATAAAACAGCAAACAAGCCCACGGCGGATCACTCAATTGCAATCCACCGTAGGCTCGATTCGTTCTCCTTAATTTTTTACTTGCTGCTCATTTTGTGGGTCAAAACAGAGCTGCACCAAAGCCTCCCACCTATAACCTCTGGATTTCAGCTTCTCCGCAGCCTGTCAGCAAATAAATACTTTTGTTGAACGAGTCGAGCCGTCAAAACCCTTTAGTTATCGTAGTTTCTCTTGGTTGACCCTATTATATCTCTAGCCCCCTTCTTCTCAATAGTCGGAACAACCTTTTGACGGATACCATCATATTCAATTGTTTTGTCATACTCTGCACCGCTCACATGATGACCTGCTCTATTGTAGCAAGTCACATCACAACCATTCTGTGCCATCCTGGTGCATAGTTCTTTTACAACAATCTCTATCCCGCCTTCACGCGAAAGACGTTTCTGTCCAAAAACCGCAAGTCTGATTTTTTCTTCCATTACTTCTCTCCAACCGTCATTCCATAGTTTCTATTCTTGTCCTAGGCTTATACACAATCCCAGCAGTTTTTTTCATTAAATTGTCATGCTCGTCTTTCACTATTCACCTTTCCTACTTCATAGCACAACAACAAGCCTGTATACAGATTGCAGCAACAATCTATACGCAGGCTTGTCCTCGTACCTCCTTATTTTGTTTTCTGCTCTATCAGCTTTCGCTGTGGTGGGTTAAGTATAGAGCGCAACCAGAAGCCATTAACCCCTGAAAACACGCTAGCCGTAACGCACCATGACAAGCAGAAACAAGTTGAGGTGAAAAGGTCAAGCCGCGCAAACCCGCATGAAATCAGGCTTTTCTCTGGTTGTCCATATTATTTCACACTCCCCGTAGCCGAAGGACGGATTGTTGTAATGGCTACCGATACGCGGATCAAGGCAGACACCATCAATGATCTGCTGGGTGTTCAGCCCCTTGCTTTCTGCGTAGGTATCCAGCTCATTGAAGTAAGCCACGCGCAGAGCCAAATAGGTGTTAGCGAACAGCTTGACCGCCTCGGCCTCAGTGAAGCCCATGAACAGCGTGTCAATGTTCTCTTTGATTGCACCTTCCTGCAACAGACCGGCAAACTCATGAGCAGCTTCTACCAGACGCTCATCGTTCAGGTCAGTTCCGACGATAATGCGGGAAGGATACAGGTTATCGTAAAGAGCCTTAGATTCACGCAGGAATTCCGGACTGAAGATAATATTCTTGGTATTGAACTTCTTACGCACAGAAGCGGTATATCCAACAGGGATAGTAGATTTGATGACCATAATGGCATTCGGATTATATTCCATAACCAGCTTAATCACAGCCTCAACCGCAGAAGTATCAAAGTGCTGGGTCTTGCTATCATAGTTGGTAGGAGCCGCAATCACAACAAAATCCGCATCGCTATATGCTGCCTTTGCATCCAGCGTTGCGGTCAAATTCAAGTCTTTTTCTGCCAAGTATTTTTCGATATAGTCATCCTGAATCGGGGATTTCTTATTGTTAATCATATCGACCTTAGCCTGCACAATATCGACTGCAACCACCTGATGGTGCTGCGCGAACAGCACTCCCAACGAAAGACCTACATATCCCGTGCCAGCCACAGCGATTTTATAATTTTTCATAGTTCTGTTCTCCCTCACTAATTTTTTTATTTGATAAAACAGCAAACAAGCCCACGGCGGATTGCTCAATGGCAATCCACCGTAGGCTCGATTCGTTCTCCTTAATTTTTTACTTGCTGCTCATTTTGTGGGTCAAAACAGAGCTGCACCAAAACCTCCCACCTATAACCTCTGGATTTTAGCTTCTCCGCATCCTGTCAGCAAATAAACACTTTTGTCGAACGAGTCGAGCCGCCAAAACCCTTTATTTATCGTGGTTTTTCTTGGTTGACCCTATTATATCTCTAGCCCCTGTGCCCGCCACTGCAATTTTCAAATCCTTAAATTCTCTCATAATACTTATCTCCTCATCTGTTTTTTCTTCTGTTTATATTTACCCTCACTTTGAAAACACGCTTTTTACATACTCATAGCTGTTAATATCGCCAATGTCATAACGCTTACCCGGCATCCTATAAGCGTGCATCGGGGTCTGCTTGCTCAGCCATGCTGCAAAACTACCCGGTGCGTCATAACCGCAGCCGTTGTCCAGTGCTTCCTGAATGCGTTTTACATCCTCACTGCGATAGCAATAGAACGGCGGAACCGCCAGATTGCCTTTCGGCTCCTGTGGCTTTTCCTCATAGGATGTAATCAGGTTATTATCATCCACTGTGATGATTGCCGTTTTCTGCTGTTTTTTCAGTTCATTTTCCTCGTGGCACATCACGCAGGAAGTTTCTTTTTCCTTTGCAAAATCCACGAAAGCGGAAAGGCTGAAGTCCAGCACGTTATCACCGGCCATGACCAGCAGATCATCGGAAATATTCAGCATTTCAACTGCAAGCTGAATATCCTTGACAGCGCCCAGACGCGTTTCATTTGTGCTGGTTTCATCATCAATCACCGTGATCTCATAAGGACGAACTTTTTTCTTATTATTTTTCCAGTCCTCAAAGTGCTGTGCAAACTTGTGATTGGAAATCACTACAAATTCATCAATATCAGTGGTTTCCACTAAATCGTCCACCAGCCAGTCGAGAATGGATTTCTCGCCAACCTTCAGAAGCGGCTTCGGAAAATTCTCTGTCAGCGGATAAAGCCGAGTGGCATATCCTGCTGCTAAAATCAAACATTTCATCTATGGTTTCCTCACTCATGTATTTCTATCGGCAGTCCGTCTGGGTCATGAAAGAATGTCATTTTATCTTTCGTGTAGGTATCAAATCGAACTGGTTCGCACTCTATTCCCAGCGATTTCAGTTCTTTGACCGTTTCTTCTACGCTTTCTACTCGAAATGCCAGATGCCGCAACCCACAGGCTTCTGGACGGTTCACTCTTTGGGGAGAGTTCTTTTCTGCAAATATCTCAAGTTCTGTGTGTTCATCTACTCGAAGATCCAGCTTCCAGTCACCACGCTCTGCCCGGTAATTTTCCCGAATCACTTCAAAGCCGAGCTTCTGAACATAGAACTCTCTCGCCTTTTCAATGTCGGAAACAATTATAGCGATATGGTGTATCGAACTCAGTTTCATAACTCCACACCATCTGCGCTCTCACACAGGTGGAAGCTATACTTTCCTTCCAGTTCCGGGAAAGCTTTCAGATATTCTGCTCCGACCTTTGCCTCAATTTCTTCTGCTTTGTTCGGATCAATCAATGCCATGCAACAACCCTTGAAACCTGCACCGGAGAACCGGCCACCGTAGATTCCATCGGTATCTGTCATGATCTCATACAGTTTTTTCAGTTCATCGCAACCACACTCATAGCTATAAATCGAGGACTTGCCGCTTTCAAAAACAAGCTGACCATAGCCTTCCAGATCACCTTTGCGCCACAACTCTGCACCGTTTTCTGCACGAGCGAATTCGCTGTAATAATGCTCTGCCCTGCGCCGCCACAGTTCCGGCAGGCGATCCTTATAGCTTTCAAATACTTCAAACGGCACATCCCGCAAGCGGGTATTGGCAAAGGTGTCATAATCCATCCCTGCATAACCCATCAACGCATAAGCCGCTGCTTTGCATTCATCCTGCCGCAGGTTGTATTTGGAGTTTTTCAAGGAGCGTTCCAGGCCAGAGAAGAAAATTGCTACTTTGTAAGGTTTCATTGTCTCGTTGGTCGGAATCAACTCGTAGCTGTCATCTTTCGTGTCGAGGTATAGCAGATGGTTCTTCTTGGAAAGGACTTCACAACTCTGGTCAAGCTTGCCACAAGAAACACCTACATACTGGTTTTCTGCGGCTTTTGCAGTGAGAATCATCTCCATCGGTTCCAGATGAATACCGTTAACTTTGCACAGTGCCGACAGAAAGCAGATAATAACCGCTGCCGAAGAGGAAAGACCACCAATCGGCAGACTTCCTTCGATGATGCCGGACAGACCAACTTTCAGCCGGTACTTCTCGCTCAGCATCTTTGCTGCGCCACGCAGATGGTCAGCCCAATCTCCTTCTTTTTCCTCTGGCACTGCATTCACGAAGAACTGCGCACGTTTCGGGAAATTCAACGACTGCAATTCCACAACACCATTGTGTTTCGGATGGTATGCCATGTGGATGCCCTTATTAATTGCCAAACCATTGATCTTGCCATACTGGTGATCAATGTGAGCTCCAAGCGGGCTGATGCGGTACGGACAGAAAGCTACACCATACGGTTCCTGATGGTATAATTCCTTATAAACCTCAACACACTTCATTTATCTGATTTCCTATTCTTTCTTATTTATAAAATTCTGCATACCACTCAGCGAACTTCCTCAGACCAGTTCTCAGACTTGTACTCGGCTTATACCCGAAATCACGCTCCAGTGCGCTTGTATCTGCATAGGTCACAGGCACATCACCCGGCTGCATTGGAACGAGTTTTTTGTGTGCTTCAAAGTCATAATCTTCCGGCAGCACTTTTGCCCGAACCAGTTCTTCCTGCAAAATCTGTACGAAATCCAGAAGGTTCTCAGGATTCTGATTGCCAATGTTGTAGACTGCATACGGAGGAATTGGCAGACCATCTTCTCCATTTCTGCGTTCCGGTGCGCCCTGCATGACACGAACAACACCTTCCACAATATCGTCCACATAAGTAAAGTCACGCTTGCAGTTGCCATAGTTGAAAATCTGAATCGTCTCACCTTTCAGCAACTTATTAGTGAAACCGAAGTAAGCCATATCCGGGCGGCCAGCAGGCCCATATACCGTAAAGAAGCGCAGACCCGTAGACGGAATGTTGTAGAGTTTGGAATATGCGTGAGCCATCAGCTCGTTAGATTTCTTAGTTGCCGCATACAAAGAAACTGGATTATCTACCTTATCATCTGTGCTGTACGGAACTTTCTTATTGCTGCCGTAGACAGAAGAACTAGACGCATAGACCAGATGTTCTACCGGAGTATGTCCCTCATCGTAGGAATGACGGCAAGCTTCCAGAATGTTATAGAAGCCAATCAAGTTTGCTTCTACATAAGCGTCTGGATTCGTGATAGAGTAACGAACGCCCGCCTGTGCGCCGAGATTGACAACGATCTGCGGCTTATACTGCTCAAAAATAGTTGTGATTGTTTCCTTATCTGCTAAGTTTCCTTTTACAAAGCTGAAATTTTCAAACTTGTTCAGTTCATCCAGTCTCGCTTCTTTCAAGCGAACGTCATAGTAGTGGTTCATGTTATCCAGTCCCACAACCTTTGCTCCCTCTACGGTTGTGAGAATCCGTTTCGCAAGGTTCGAGCCAATAAAACCAGCCGCACCCGTAATAAAAATGCTTGTGTTTTTCAAGTCGATTTTCGTCTTGTTTTCCATCATCGTTTCATCTTTCCTCCCACATCAAAGTACTTTTGAATTATTATTTACAAACAGCAAACAAGCCCACGGCGGATCACTCAATTGCAATCCACCGTAGGCTCGATTCGTTCTCCTTAATTTTTTACTTGCTGCTCATTTTGTGGGTCAAAACAGAGCTGCACCAAAGCCTCCCACCTATAACCTCTGGATTTCAGCTTCTCCGCAGCCTGTCAGCAAATAAATACTTTTGTTGAACGAGTCGAGCCGTCAAAACCCTTTAGTTATCGTGGTTTTTCTTGGTTGACCCTATTATATCTCTAGCCCCTGTACCCGCAACAGCAATCTTATAATTTTTCATTTTTCTCCTCCTACGCTTTTCAAATCTATTCGCCAAAACGCTTTTCTCATCTGTTTCACATAGAGACAATATATTTTTAGGCAACACAAATAGCGGATAGGCTCTTATGCCTGTCCGCTGGCTGTCACCCCACCCTCATGGTCGAGATTTCTTCCTGCGCACCATTTCTGCCGCTTAGAAAGATCAGTCGTTCATTCTTCGGGTAAGAAAATATGAACTTCGGGTCGCGGAGCCTTTCGTTCTCTGCCGTACCCTTGTCCCTATTATGACAGCCGCGTATTATTTCACACTCCCCATGGACGGTAACTACAACTCTTTTACCAAACATCTTCGGCAGCCATGTAAAGAAGGCCGGCCCCTCTGCATCGGGTACGCAACAACAGTTTTACGAAGCAGGTGATAAACTCATGGATTCTCATTGTTTTCTCTTGTTTTTCGCCATCTCCTCAAACCTTCTGAAAAAGCTGTGCCAATTTTGTGCCGCAGGGGCCAAAAGTTTGGCGTTTTAGTTCATATATAGTTCATATAACTGTAAAACACGACCGGTTTTAGTGCCCCATATAGTGTGCAAAGCAGGTTCTTTTTGATGATGCTACGTCAGTATGGTTTATCGGCCGCACATTTCTCTCTTCCTTATCTCCAACAGCACTCCGGTCAAAATCACCAGCGAGCAAAGCAGGGTCAGCCACCAGTTTTCGGTAAAGCCGGCGATCAGGTAGCCAACAGCACACACGGCAATGACCACAAAGGCGTACTGCATCTGGGTTTGCACATGGTTGATATGGTTGGACTGGGCACCGGAGCTGGACATGATGGTAGTATCAGAAATAGGCGAAATATGGTCACCGCAGACAGCACCAGCCAGGACAGCCGCTACAGAAATGATCATCATGGTCGGGTCCAGTTCAGCAAACATGTTGACCACGATGGGCACAAAAATAGCAAAGGTGCCCCAGCTGGTGCCGGAAGAAAAGGCAATAAAAATTGCAATGCAGAAGATGACCAGCGGCACAAAGTTCATCAGGCTGGAATTCAGATTGATGGCCGAACGTACAAAGGTACCGATACCCAGGGCGTCCGTCATACCTTTCAGAGTCCAGGCCAGCACTAAAATCAGGATGGCGGGCATCATAAGCTTGCCACCTTCGGGAACGGAATTCATAAAATCCTTGAAGCCGATGACACGGCGCGGCAGATACAGAAGCAGCAGGAATCCCACTGTGACCAAACCGGCAAACACCAACGCTTCCGAAGAAGAACAGTTGGCAAAGTCCTCCACCAGATTCTGGCCGCCGTTCAGGTGGCCGGTCCAGATCATAGCTGCGATTGCCGTTGCAATCATGACGACCATGGGCGCAATCAGATCGATGACCTTGCCTTTGGCGTATTTGCCGCCCTCGGTCGGGTCTTTTGTTTCCTGGTTCTGGAACTCTTCCCCGCCGGAGGTGAACAGATCACCTTTGGCCGCGTTCTCTTCATGCTTTTTCATCAGGCCGAAATCGAAGCCTACAATGGAGGTGAAGAACACCATATACAGGGTTAAAATTGCATAGAGGTTGAACGGAATGGTTTTAACGAACATCTCAAAACCGGACATGGAGCTGCCCGCCGGAACGTAAGAGTTGACGGCTGCCGCCCAGGAAGAAATCGGCGCAATGATGCAGACTGGCGCGGCGGTTGCATCAATGATATACGCCAGCTTGGCGCGGGAAACCTTGTACTTATCTGTGACAGGGCGCATGACAGAGCCAACCGTCAGGCAGTTGAAGTAGTCATCCACAAAAATCAGCGCACCGAGCAGAGAGGTCGTTACCAAAGCGGAGCGCTTACTTTTCAGGTGGCTGGAGGCCCACTCACCGTAAGCGCGGGTGCCGCCGGATTCCTGCATGAGCATAACGATCATGCCCAAAAGGATCATGAACATCAGAATGGAAAAATCCACACTATCGATCATTGTGTTAAACAGCGTATCAAACGCAATCCACGGGTGGAATTCTGCCACCAACAGTGCGCCAAGGGCACACCCCGCAAACAATGACAAATACACTTCTTTGGTCAGCAGTGCCAGCGCAATCGCCACAATGGGCGGCATCAGTGACCACCATGTTCCTACAAACATCCTTAATTCTTCCTTTCCTCTTTTGATCCAATCAAAGTTATTTTAACATATTGTCCATGCCGATTCAATACGTAAAAAATAATATATCCTAGATAACGTTGTTTATTTTTCCCCTTCTCATTCTCTTTCTTTTGACGCAAGCTGCACCCAAGAATCAGATTTTTTTGCCAGAAATCGATATTTTTTGGTGTATGCCAATACCATCTTGCTGCACTCTATGCTATAATAAAGGCAATACCGCATAATTCTAAGTGCCGATACGGCGAGCGAGGTGCGGCAGATG
>OHAA01000338.1_pt1 | contig 25078 bp, 26 predicted proteins | sample 1606051 | NCBI WGS metagenome assembly OHAA01 (sample SAMEA3541493, study PRJEB24748) | human gut metagenome | biome: human gut; feature: human-associated habitat; material: faeces | place: China | collected 2012
CAAATTTTTTATAAAGATTGTCTTTATCTGGGCGCGGCCGGCGGCTTTCCTTTGGCAGGCCGGCGGAAACAGCCGTGGATTTCTGGCCGGCGGTCCTTTCGGGTCCCGCCAAGCGCAGGTCCGTTAAAAGCGGTGACTGCAGCACGGCGGCTGGGAGAAACGGGAGGAAAACACAGCCGTAGGCCTGAAAGCTATTTAAAAATGTTTCAGGCCTGGAACAGGCTCCAGACGGCAAACGGTCTCATTGGAACGCGGGAAAACGCAAAAACAAAAATTCCCGACGGAAAAGGAAAGTTTTTAGAAAGTAGGAAAACCCATAAAATAAAAGGCTCCGGAGTGGGCCTTGCAAAGGAGGCGAAATTTTACCTGGCTTCGGCGGAAGGCTCACAAAAATTTTTATGTTGGCAGAAAAAGGAGATGCTTTATGAAGCTTACGAAGGAACAGGAGGATATCCTGAACGGTAAAGAGGGCGAATTTAAACAGGGGCTCATGAGGCTGCTGGTGGATTGGGGTACCGCTATGAAAGCGGAGAGAATGGTTCCGGTTACCAATGTGCAGCCCAATAATTTGAACATCCCCGGCAGCAACCTGGCCGATACCTACAAAAGCCTTGATGATATTATGGCAGGAGTGCTGGATCAATGTTCTTATTGTGCGAAGGTAAAGGCCACTACCCATATCAGCACCTGTAATATTGAACTGCCTGGACTGGATTCCAAAATCCCGGCGTACGCGAAAAAAATGATCGACGCTACCAGGCCCAACGGATTGGTGCTGACCTGGAGCTGTACCCCTTACCTGATCAGCAACGTCCCGATGCCCGGCGAGCGCTGCTGCTGGACGGAATCTCACGCCGTGATCTTTATTAATTCCATGCTGGGAGCCAGATCTACCCGAAACGGCGCGGAATCCTCCTATGCGGCCGCGATTTTGGGGATTGCTCCGGAGTTCGGCGTGATGCTGGATGAGGGCAGAAAAGGGAATCTGATCATTGACATTCAAACAGAACTTGAGGATCCCATTGAGTGGGGCGCCCTAGGCTATTTTATCGGAAAAAAAGCGGATCTGCGGATTCCTGTAATCACCGGAGGCCATCCAATCTCCATTGAGGCGGCCCAGCAGCTTTGCTCGGCTATGGCATCCTCCGGCGGCGTCACCATGTTCCATATGGTGGGAGTAACCCCGGAGGCGCGGACCCTGAAAGACGCGGTCGGCGACGTGATCCCGGAGGAACGCTATGTGTTCGGTAAAAAAGAGCTTGAGGAAACCATCGAAAGCCTGAGGGAATTCCATGACGAGAAGGTTGATTTCGTCTATTTGGGCTGTCCTCATACGACGCTGTACAAAATTGCTAAAATCTCTCAAATGCTGGAGGGAAAGAAAATCCATAAGGATGTCTATTTTGAACTGTATACTCAATATGGTATTCGTGAAAACGCGAGAAGGCTGGGCTATATCGATGTGATCGAAAAAGCGGGCGGTAAGGTATATGTGGACACCTGCTCCTGCAATATGGACTATTTAAACAATCGTACCATGCTGACAGATTCTGTCAAACAAGCCCATTACGCCAGAGGAACCATTAACAGCCGGGCCGCTCTGGAGACTACGGAGAATTGTGTGAAAGCTGCAATAGAGGGTAGGTGGTCTGCGAAATGAAAAAGACAATTATTAAAGCGAGATGCATCTCTCCGGGCGTCGCGGAAGGCGAGGCGCTGGTGAGCAAGAGCAGAATTTCCTTCTGGGGCGGCGCCGACGTTATGAAGGGAATTTTTACGGAAAGAGGCCATGAGCTGGAAAATTGCTCCTTTAAGGATAAGATTCTGGTGTTTCAGTCCACGAAAGGTTCTTCCGGAACCAGCGGTATGCTGAAATGGAGCAAAATTAACGGCGTGGCTCCCAGAGCCTTTATCAATTCCGATCTGGATGCCTTGGCGGTGCTGAGCTGCGTCGCCTGCAAATTTCCTATGGTTGCCGAGCCGGAGGAGGATGTGTTCTCCATCATCAAAACCGGGGATTGGGTCAAGGTTGATGCGACCAACGGGATCATAGAGGTAACCCATAAGGAATAGAGGAAAATGAACCTGCCCGGCCTTGAAAACCGGAGCAGAACTGACTGAGGCCGCGTAATGCATAAAGAATGAAGGCCTCCGGCCTGCGAAAAAGCCGGAAAATGTGTATAGAGGCTGTGCGGCAAAGCCGGGCGCGAAAAACTAGAAGGAAATCGAACCGATGCCATAGGAAAGAACGGGAGGGATTTTATGCGGAACGATCAGGCGATAAAATTTAAGAACCTGAAAAGAGGGCAGTTTCTTCATTCCAACTTTCTCTATACCGATTATACCTTGGATTATACCTTGGCTTCTCTGGAACGCATTGGCGCCAAAAAACTGGAATTCTACGGCGCGGAGCCGCATTTGTGCTTTTACGATTTGACCTACGGGGATATGGCGGGATTCAAGCGGAAGCTGGATCGTCACGGCCTTAGTATCGTGGAGATCAATCCAGAATGCTGCACCTATCCCAACAATCTGGCTTCCAAGGATCCTGTCACCCGCCTTCGTTCCTTCCGATACTTTGAAAATGTGATTCATACGGCGGGAGTGATCGGGGCAGCCACAGTGGTAATGTGTCCAGGAAGCGCCCGAAAGGATGAAGATCCGGAGGAAGCGTGGAAGCTGGCGGCAGATTCCATGAGCAGGCTCGCTGATATCGCGGAAACGGAAGGAATCACCATTGTGATGGAGGCGACCACCCGGAATTATACGGTGACCACGGATCATAGAAGGATGAAGCGGTTCCTGGACGCCTGCGGGAAAGATAACCTGGGAGTTGTGGTGGATCTAATGTGCCTGGCCCAAACCGGCGAGACGGCGCAGGATGCCTATGACGCCTGTGGCAAAGACAAGATCCGTTCCGTCCATTATAGAGACGGGGCCCTTCTCGAAACGGGCTCATGGGCCAACCGTGTCCCGGGAGAAGGTACCCTGAGCCTGGACGCCGACCTACAGGTATTCGACGAGCAGGAGTATCAGGGCTATTTCGGAAGTGAAATCCGCTGGAGTACGGACCCGGATCTGAATACGCCGGAACTGGTCTGCAAAAAAATTCAGGATTGGATTGATCTGCATTTTTGAGAGGCAGTGACTGGTTTTACCACATTGGCAACTGCCATGCCTGTGAAAAAGCTGCTGACAGGGGCTTTTCCTGAAAGGGTAAGGCCCCTGCCCTTTATAGCGCTTGGATTTTGTGAGAAACAGATCTCTGAAGCAATAGGAAGGGGCACAGGCGCCTTCTATTGAGCGTAGGACTATAGGAACCATTAGCCGTTTGAAGGAGGAACCGGCGGCTTTTTGTCTCCGGCATGTCAGCCTGGAAAGCCGGATTTCACAAGACGGCTAAGCAATAGAGAAATAAACGGCTGGCGCTCTGTGTGGCATGACGGCTCTTACATGAAAGAATAAAGAAAACCGGTCCGGACAACCGGCCGAAAGACCCAGCAGATAGGAGGAGTTTCTGATGATCAAGCTATATACGGATGTTTTGGTTGTGGGCGGCGGGGCAGCCGGCTTAAAAGCGGCGCTGACCGCGGCGGACCGGGGCGTCCAGGTTATCCTGGCGGTGGATTATCCCTACAGCGGATCCACATTTTATGCCAATTCCCCGGAATGGGGGCTCACCTGCGCCCGAGATGAGGCAGACGTAGAGGCGCTTTATCAGGATATTATCCATGCCTCCCACGGCTGTCTGAATCCGGTGCTGGCGCGCCGGATGGCGGAGGAATCCCGACAGGGCTTCGAGGAACTGAAGGGCTACGGCCTGGAGTTTACAAACAGCAAGGATATCGGTATGGTGAGCTGCTTTGGCAAGACAGCGAGAGGCGGAGTGCTGAATGATTTAAACCAGGCGGTAGACGCTTATCAGGAGCAGATTGAGGCTCGGCCCAAACTCAAGGTGGTATCCGGGATTACCGCTTTTACTCTGGTGATGAAGGAAGGCGCCTGCCGGGGCGTGATCGGCTTTCAAAAGAACGGAGAGATCACAGTCCTCTTGGCTTCAGCTACTGTTCTGGCCTGCGGCGGCGGGGAAAACCTATATCAGTATTCCTATGCGGTAGGGCCCTTAAACGGAAGCGCTTACGCCATGGCGGCCCGCCATGGCGCGAGAATCGTAAATTTGGAATTTGTCCAGTTCATCAACGCCACGCTGGAGCCGGCAGGAAGACTCAACTACTTTCAAGGGGCGTTTGCCGCCGCGAAAAGCTTTACCAACCGCTCAGGGGAGCGATTTTTGGAAAAATATCTTCCCAGGGGCTGCACTGCGGAGGAATGTATGAAGCTTCGCAGCTCCCACGGCCCGTTTTCCTCTGAAGATGTTTCCAAATATTTCGACATTGCGGTAGCCGCGGAAGGCGGGGCCGTGATCGTCAGCGACCTGAAAAAGCTGGAGGCGCCTGAGTTTACCTCCTGGAAAAAATTTCTCACCGGCTCTCACTATCCCTTTGATACGCCGATGACGATTTATCCCCACGCCCATGCCTTCAACGGCGGGATTTTGGCGGGAAACGATATTACTACGGATATCCCCGGCCTGTACGCAGCCGGAGAATCCATGGGTGGCTGCCACGGCGCCAACCGTATGGGAGGAAACGCTATCATGGCGGCCCAGGTATTTGGAAAGCTTTCCGCCAACGCGGCGGCAGATTACGCGAAAGCAAGGGGAAATACCGACGACGTGACCAGTGAGGAAAGCCTTGCGATGATCGAGCAGGCCTGCTATTCTAAGGAGAGACAGGGAAAAATGCCTCCCGAAAAGGCTATGGAGGCCGTTCAAAAAATCGTCCAAAAAGCAGCGTTCCTGGAAAGAACGGAAGAAAAGCTTAACGAGGGTATCCGTAGTCTGGAACGGCTTCGGGAAGCGTACGCTCCTATGGCGTTTTTGGATACGCCTCAGGCGGCCTCCGCGTTTTCCACATACAATGCGGTCTGCTCCGCGCTTTTAATGCTGACCGCTATGCGGGAGCGCAGAGAAACCCGGGGTGCACATCTGCGTCTGGATTACCCTGAAAAAAGAGACGGAAATATGCGATATGTAACTTTCCGGCCTTCGGGAGAGGTAGCCTTTGGCCCAGTAAGATGAAAGTAAATAAGGGCTAAAGAGTCTGAGAACGAAAAGCATAGTTTTAAATGCCGGCTTACGTCCGCCGCAAACAGGCAAAGCGGGCTAAAAAGGCGGAGTCATTAAAATGCGAAAGCATCAATAAGAGTCGGCCAAAAAACATAAGAAAATTGCTTGCCAATGTCTAGAAATGTTTTACGGGACGCAAAACGGCTGAGAAGGAAGTGGTTTGTATTAAGATTCTGTGTGTCGGATTGATGGTTTGTGACTTAATGGTAAAACCAGTGACGGAGCAGGCGCTCCGAGAGGATACGTCCCAAGCGGAGATGATCCGTATGCAGGTAGGCGGCGACGCGTTTAATGTGGCGTCAAACTTGGCGGCGCTGGGAGTCGAAACAGCACTGTACAGCGCTGTAGGCCGGGATGCTTTCGGGGATTTTGCTTTGGCTTATGCAGAGAAGTTGGGTGTTCCTGCGCAGTGGATTCAAAAAACAGACCGCCCAACTTCCGTTACAGCCGTGCTGATCCATCCCGATGGGGAACGAAATTTTGTGGTGCAGAAAGGGGCAAGCCAGCAGCTTCGCGAGGAGGAAATCAGCGATGAATTATTAAAAGCTTATGATATGATCTATATTGGCAGCGCCTGCGGGCTTCCCGAATTGGAAGGAGAAAGCCTGACGCGTTTACTAAAAAGGGCTAAAGATTTGGGCCGGCTGACCGCTATGGATATTACGGGAGAGGCCTTGCAGGAGAAAGCTTCTCAGCTTCTGCCCGCTTTGGCGCTGTTGGATTATTTCCTTCCCAGCTCTTACGAAGCCATGGAGCTTTCTGGAGAAAAGACGCCGGAGGCTGCAGCGGCTTACTTTCATCGGCATGGTGTGCCGGTGGCGGTGATTAAATTGGGCAAACAGGGGGCCTTGCTTTCTGACGGCAGAAAGCAGAAAAGATTTTCCGCCTATGAGGGGCCGGTGATTGATACTACCGGCGCGGGAGATGCCTTTGTGTCCGGCTTTTTAGCTGGAATTAGCAGAGAAAAGGAGCTCTCGGATTGTGTAAGGCTGGGAAACGGTGCCGGAACCCTATGTGTTGGAAAAGTAGGCGCTTCCGGAACACTGCCGGCTTTTAAGGAATTATCAGCTTTTATTGGCAGCGATTGATTTACAGCAATATGAAAAGTACGCTTTATAGAAAGAAGCGGCGCGCAAAAACCGCCTTTCTGCATCACAGCAGAAGGGCGGTTTTTGTTTTGCGCTATTCGGTGAAACGCTTAACGGATCAAACACTAAAAACCCTGCCTGAACAGGGGTGCTCAAAAGAGAAAGCACATGATGCATAATTTTTTGAAAAAATAATTGACCATTGTTTGGCACCATCCAGCACCTTTTATGTCACAGCGGGTCTGCGGGTAGGAATGTATGAGGGCATAAAAGGGCGGATGCCTTTCAATAAGCTGTAAAGCATACACCAAGCTTCCATATATGATAAGATAGCGGGTATGATTCGCATCGGCCGGCTAACATCTTTTCATATTCATTTGCATATCCATTAATGGAGGTGAAAGGTTTTGGAGAGCGCGCAGCGAGAATTAGTCAATGTTCTGCTAAAGGTTATTTTTTCCCAGGGACTTATATCAAGAACTACCTATTCTGAAGCGATAAATTTAGTGTATTCTGTAATGGATTTTTCAGAGCTGTTACGGTATCCTGTGTGCTTAACAAAGGAGGCAAGAGCACATGAATGTACTCAAGATACGCAATGAAATGAGAAACGGAAAGTCAATCTTCGATATGCCGTTACGCGTAACTTTTTATGCAAGGGTTTCCACAGATAAGGACGAACAGCTGAACAGTCTGGAGAATCAGATACAATATTACACTGACTTGATTCAGTCGAAAGTAAGCTGGACCTATATTCCAGGATACATCGACGAGGGAATCAGTGGGACGAGTACAAAAAAGCGGGATAGCTTCCTTCAAATGATAGAAGATGCCAAAGCAGGACGCTTTGATTTTATCATTACAAAGGAGATATCCCGCTTTTCCCGTTCTACTTTGGATAGTATCCAGTATACGCAGGAATTGCTGGAGCATAATGTCGGAGTGCTTTTTCAAAATGACAATATTAATACTCTGGATCCGGACAGCGAATTCCGGCTGGTAGTTATGGCCGGGGTTGCACAGGACGAAGTGCGGAAATTATCCGAGAGGTTAAAATTCGGCTTCCGGCAGGCTATCAAAAACGGTCATGTATTGGGTAACGATAAATTATGGGGATATGACAAAAAAGACTGCATCCTTACAATAAATGAGTCAGAGGCAAAGGCTGTCCGACGAATTTTCGACCTCTATGCCAATCAGAAAATGGGTATCCGGAGGATTTCTCAAAAGTTATATGATGAGGGATTTACCAGCCGGCGTGGAAACGCCTTCAACGTACTAACGATCCGGCATATCCTGGAAAACCCAAAATATAAAGGATGGTACTGTGCCAACAAGTCTCAGACTGTGGATTACCGCAGCAAAAAAAAAATTTTCCTGGAGGAAGACGAATGGATTATGTATCCTGATCCCTCCATCCCTGCGATTGTATCGGAAGAATTGTGGGACCGGGCCAACGCTCTCTACAAGCGGCGCCGCCAGCAAATGCTGTCTCACCAGAATGCTGCCGAGTTTCATAATCGATATCCGTATAGCGGAAAAATCATATGTGAGGAACATGGCACCAGCTTTCATAGGCAAGTACGGAAAAGCATGAAAGGAGAAAAAGAAACCTGGCAATGCCGGGTGTATCGGGATCGTGGGCGAGCAGGCTGCTCTGCTCCGCAGCTGTTGACCGAAGAATTGGATCAGATCATGGCACGAATATTTGACCAGCTGGCTCAGGATAAGCAAGCCATTGTGGAGGCAGTGGTCAAAATCATTCGTTCCGTTCCTAACGAACTCGATTATCAGCAGGATATCAGACGAATTGCAGAGGAAATTTCCGCTATCATTTGGAAAAAGGACCGTTTACTGGAAATGAGCATAGAGAGGGCGCTTTCTACAACGGAATTTAAGCAGCGCAATGAAAGGTTCAACCAGCAGCTCCAAGAACTGGAGAGACAAAAAAGAAGTCTTGAATTGGAAAAGGATAAAAGTAAAATCTCTGTAGATCAATTAAGTAAAATCAAAACTGCTCTGGAAGAGGAAATCACCTTTCAGAATGGAATTAATTCCGCTTTGGTGACCACTATCCTGGATCATATTGTGGTCAAAAAGGACTCTACCCGAGAGGTAATGCGTTTGGATATCCATTTAAAATTAGGTGAGCCCTATGAGGCCATTATTGATCGTAAAAATTCCTCCTTCAGCTTCAACCGTCTAAAAAATATTATTCCAGCCAAAGCGATCAGGATGACTTGGTCTCCATCGGTACCATTGGGTTGATTAAAGCGGTTAACACCTTTGACAGCAGCAAGGGAATCCGTCTATCCAGCTATGCGGCCAGGTGCATTGAAAAACCAATCCCCTCATAACGGCTCTTTTGGGTTCCGAACAGGAAAAAGAAGCTCCCTTTTCCCGGAACGCTCCAAAATGGCGGTTGTTCCTCAAAATCAGCGACAGCCTGTATGTGTTCAGCAATCAAAAGAACGGACAGACGATTTACAGTCCTTTTGCAATCCACAGCTTTCAATTTTTACGTCCAAAGAAACTCACCGACGCCGAAAAGTTTAATATTCAGTATCCCAACCCGGCAATGCTTACGACAACGGCGGACAAGCTGCGGTATTACCGATACAAAAAATCCCTGCTCCAGCGGGAGGTCGCTGAATACGCAGGGATTAACGAAAGCACTTATATCCATTATGAGAATCCGGAGCACGACTACTACCCGATAGACAAGCTCAGCCGCATTGCGGAATTGCTGGAAGTGGACATTACCGATTTGCTCGACGAGTACAACCGATTCCTCTATGACGGTCAGGGCTGGCAGATACGGAAGATTCGCAAAAGCATGGGCTTAACACAGTACCAATTTGGAAAACTGTATGGCGTGAGTGCCGGAGCAGTGAAACGGTGGGAAAGCGGAAAAGTGAGGGTGACTAAAGGGACGTGGGAGAGGATAATTAAAGAAAAAAATTGAAAGTAAATATGGAGTTGTGATATAATTACAAAAATAAACGTGAAAGTGGAGGAATCGGCATGAAAACCGTTACATTAGACGCTTTAATTCCCAGAGAGGATTTTGATATAATATCATCAGTAGGTAGTGGTAGCAATACTCGTAATAAACAAACTTTATCAATTGAAGATCTTAGATATGATTCATTTTTCTTTTCTGCATTGAGAAAACCTATTTTTCAAAGAGAAACTAATGAATGGGAACCAAAGAAAATTGTATCTATGGTGGAAAGTTTTTTGCATGATGAATTAGTACCTTCGATAATTTTATGGCGAAATCAAGGTGGATACATTTTTGTTATTGATGGTGCTCACAGATTAAGTAGTTTAGGTGCATGGATTAATGACGATTACGGTGATGGATCAATTCCACAAAAATATTATGGTAACTTTATTTCTGATGACCAAAAGTCTATGGCCGAAAAAACTAGACAATTAATAAACAAGGAGTTTGGACCTTTCTCTGAGATCTTAAAGATATCTCGAGGTCAAATTTCTACTAATGATACAGAAAAAATAGAAATAGCCAAAAACCTAGGTGCTTTAGCTTTACAAGTTCAGTGGGTAGATGGAGATGCCAGTAAGGCAGAAGACTCATTTTTAAAAATTAATCAGTCTGCTACAAAAATAAGTGATGCTGAATTAGAATTAATAAAGAATCGGAACAAGGCTTTCGCTATTGCCGCTCGGGCTGTTGTTAGAGCAGGGAAAGGCTACCAATATTGGTCAAATTTTTCTTTTGAGTATCAAAATAAAATTGTAGAAGTTGCAAGAAACATTCATGACATTATGTTTGGTACCAAACCATTTGATATAAATGATATTAATTCTTTTCCTATAGCAGGACCTCGTTCTTCTAATTTAACTCTAGACGTGGTAACTCAGACTATAAAAATATGTAATGATGATGGAAATAATCCAGCATTAATTGACGGAACTGAAGAAAATGTATATCATCAATTAGTTACTACACTCAAAATATTAGAATACATTAATTCTAAAAAACCTTTTTCTTTAGGTATACATCCCTTTATTTATTTTTATTCTGACTTAGGAAAACATAAAGTTGCATCTTACTATGGTTTTTTGCTGTTTATAAAGGATATAATACAGAAAAATAAATTAAATTTATTTACGGAAAATCGAGAGAAATTTGAACAAGCAATTTTCCAATATAGTTTTTTAGTTCAACAGATTGTTAGACGTTACAGACAATCTAAAAAAGCATATATACCAATCAAAAATTATTTTAATTCTATTTTAGAAATCATTGTTGAAAATAATGATTTCTTACCTGAACAAATAATAACTCTCCTTAAAGATAAAGATGAATTTAAATTTTTACAAACTGAAATTGTTGATAATGAATCAGTAGAAATAAAGGGAAACTTTTCTAGAGGGAGAAAGCAGCAAATAAAACTAAGGACATATGCTTCCCATTTACCTAAATGCCCCATTTGTGGTGGGTATATAGATAATAATTCTATATCTGTAGACCATATTTGCAGAAAACAAGATGGCGGAAGTAATGCCTCAGATAATGGTCAGATAACGCATTTGTATTGTAATACTACATATAAAAATTGATGTTATTAAAAAGACGGTCAAGCCTAACCAGCCTGACCGTCTCATTTTATGTACCTACTTGTCGTTCTTCAAATCTTCCTGAACGGCTTTCAGTAACGCCAGCTTCTGCTCCTTAGGGCATGGCAGATTGTTGAGATACTGCTCTACCGCCTCAGCATGAACAGAAGCTATTCTTTTTTGAAGCTCTCGCCAGCCCTGTTCTGTCTTAGGGTAGTGCATGATTACCTCCACGCTATACCAAGCCCCCTTGCCTTACTCCTTTCATTTTATGAATGCTGGCTTGTACGTTATGAAAGAAAACTTTAGGTGCTCATTTTCTGACGGATAGAATTAAGAGCCCTGTCAATCGTATCGAAATCTTGCCTTATATCGTCACTCAATTCGTTTGTCAGCTTAAACCAATAGCGCAAATCCTCCATCATCATTTTGTGCCTGTCAATAATTGAAATAAAATCAAACCATTCTCTAGCGCTTTGCATAGCTTTTCCTCCAATCATTATTTAGGGCAAAAAGGGCAAATGTCTACAAGTAATTGTCTTTGTTTGCAATCTGTCAAGTTTCGTTTCTTGAAAGGCAAAGCATTTTTGCTTTTTCTTTGCCCAATTTGCCCAATTCAATTTAAAATTTAGTGGATCGTCAAGGGGTAGTAATACTCACCAGATTTCATGGCGGTAATTCCCCGCTGTTCCAGCATGGTTTTTATCTGGTTCATGGGTTCTATAGCCAGATTGTTTTCCTTACACCATTCCTTATAAACGCCATTGAAAACACTGCGGCTTGTTCTTCCAGAATGCAAGATACATTTTTCTTGCAGAAACAATGCGAAAGAATTGTTTTTAATTGCGTAGTTTTTGCGGCTTTCCACCACCTTAGCACTTTCAGTCAAATGCCCTCTGGTAATTGCCTTTTGTAAATGACGAACAGCCACGCTCACAATCGCTTCTTTTTCAGCCAACAACTTATTGACTAAATCGTTATCCTGCTTTTCTTTTGGTATCGGATTGTCACAAGAGATGATTAGGAAGCGGTCGAAAACCCATTGTCCACGATCTCCAGAAAACAATGGAAGTTCATTACAACAGTACAATAGAAACCCTTTATAACGAAACTGATAACTGTTCTGATATTTTGCTTCGCCCCGTGTGGAGTCCCCTCCTGTAAGTTCCTTGATTTTATCCATTGCTTGAATATTTATAAAAGATAAATCACCATAGCCTACAAGTCTTTTTCCGTCTAATTCTGAAAGTGCAAATCTCTCATTAAGATGTTTAATATCAAGAGAATGCGTGTTTTCTTCACCGACTAATTTTTCAAGGAGTGTGCGAAACTTCGACTTACCCGTATCACCAACGCCATGCAGAATGAGAAGCTTTTTAAAGTAGCAGCCTTCAACATTACTGATTATCAAACCAATAATCTCTAAAAGAGTGGTTTGGTCGTCTGCATTTCCATTGGTTAAGGTGTCTATAAAACCTTTAAATATGGGTGCGTCGTCCAAATTCAAATCGGGATTCCAGTTGCAAGGTATTTGAATTGTAGTAAGGTATTCCGGACTATGCGGAAGCAATTCTCCTGTTCTGATGTTGAGTATCCCATTTAAAAAATTGATAATATCCTGATTGGAGTTCAAATCATTTTCAGAGGTATCCGCATAATCCGTCATCAGCTCCTTATACACCCTCTCCCAATCGCTGGGCTTTCGGCTTTTTATGGGCAGAAAACTTTTAATATAAGCTTTACAATCGCTTTCTGTTAATAACTGATAGCGATTATTTCTGTATTGATAAAGTACCACCCCCTTGTCGTTCCCTCTTTTGATAACTCGGATATTTCCATTATCTCGAATATAGAGGTATAGTTCTTGTGTGTCGATTTTTTCTTTGCTTCCCGTGTCTATAATCCACGGTGTAGCTCCTGTGATGTTTTTATCTTGACTGTTATTGAATTCAGCCACGATAAAATTCCTCCTTCATTTTGGTACGCGTACTATTGATAAATTTGAGCTTTGGCCTTAGCTCTTGTCTATATCATAATTTAAAAAAGTTCTTTCTGCACTGATGAATACTTGCACCTTATATGTTATAATTAGTCGGGAAGCAATATTTAAAAAGTTGAGGATAAAGCAATGATTTATTTTAAGAATGATTCCGACCCGTATTTTCCATATTATTATCACGACCGAAAAAATCAACAGGAATATCTGTTTCTTTATAACCATGATTTAGAAAAGGAATCCTGTTTTGTGGAAGACTTTGACTACCCCTATCCAGTAGGAACACTTCTATGCAAATGTCTTAACATTATCACTGAAATCGGTAAGTTGGTAAAAGGCTATAATGATGTGCCAGATTCTTTGCAAAGAATACCGAAAATCATTTATGACTTTCTACCGGAAGGGAAAGAGAGAAACACTTCACTTGATGATTTGCGTATGTTTATGGAATATGCGTTGTATCAAAATGTAGCAAGCAGCTTTGATTTTTATGGAACAGAATTTTCTCGAATATTAAACTGCTATCACTATGTGGAACTTTGCTCGCAAGATAAAAAATACAGCACCTTAGACTGTTTGGTTAAGTTTTCTATCCTGAATGGATTAAGAATCCAGAGTAGCTTTAAGGCTCTGAACGGTTTTCCTGAAAAAGAATTTGAAGCTGTAATGACGCCGTGGGAGATTAAAAGCTATTTAGACGGCAGATATTCACCGGACAATCTATCCGAAAATTTAAATGACAATAGTCCGCAACAGACCTATTACGAACTATTTTATTTGGATTCTTTATCAGACCTTATTTTAACTTCTCTCAGCGAACTATTCGTAATAGGAAAAACTGTTAATCGGTGCGAATTATGCGGTAGTTTCTTTATTCCCAGAAGATCAGATACCAAGTATTGTGATGGATTGTTTCCCGGTGCTCCAAATCGCACTTGCCGTCAGGAAGCAAAACTACAAAAGCAAAATCAGCGCATACGGTTAAGTGAAACCGAAAGACAATATCGAAGCATTAGTCAGATGATGAGACAAAGGGTATCTGATTTCTACGCAGGCGGAGATGATATAAACGGCAATTTAGCAACAGATGAACTTGTGGATTTTCAGAAAAAGCATAAAGAATTAAGAGCAAAATATAAAAACTTTGAAATTCCAGAATGGCAGTATTCAAATTGGTTGAAATCCTTTTATAAAAGAAAATACAAATAGTTCGATACTCTCTCCATAATCAATAAAAAAGATAAACGCATTTTGTTCTATACCTGAATTTCTGTGACAAAGCAGAGAGGAGGGAAAAAGATGATACGCATTATCAAAGAAAATGTTGATGTAACAAGTGGTTTGGAAAAGGCAAAACGTGAAATTCTTGCAATTCGTCGTCAACTGGTACGGGACGGAAAGGTAAGCAACCATCTCGGTATCAGCTTTACAGTGGTAGACGATACATTGGCGACCATGATTGAAGAGCTTAGAAACCTTTAAAGTTTAAGAGCCTTTCTTTTTGTCTCAGAAGCGGTTAAGAAGCGTATGGAACAAAAAAGATATGTTTTGCGGAAGCTTGCCCGGAAAAAGAAAAAGCCCTCTATGAAGCTGTATAGACTGCATAGAGAGCAAACGAAAAAGACGCCCTGATTTTTGTTTCAGAGCGTCTCTTTTCAAATCTGTTTATAAAAGATTTACGATTTTCTGTATTACATCAAAGTTATCTTCTTGATAAAGAGTATGAGTGGAACCATATTTTGAAGGAGCTGAAATGTCTTCTGGGGAATCTGTAAGATTTTTTACCCAATGCACTTTAATACCTTCTCTATCATGATAGCCATTCTCTTTGCACAATTTTGTGTTGACAACAATCCCAATTCCTTTAATTCGCAAAGGGTCATTCATCATAAATCGCGCTTTAATAAAAATTAAGTCTCCCGGGCGAACCTTCGCCATCAATTCGTGGAATTTAGGATTTTCCTCTTTATCCCAACCAATCGTTGCTGTTTCATATCCAATAAACTCTTTTGAGACATCTTGTCCGTTCCAAGTAGCTCCAACGCCCCAAACTGCCATTTGATTCACTCCTGTCTATAAATATCGTGCTTCCATTTTAACAATTCCAGAGAGAAAAAACAAGGTAGAGCAATGATGTTGCCCTACCTCAAAAATTTATCCCGCAAAAAACAGATTGATCACTTCGTTGATATCGGAAGTCTGTCCATTTTGTGCCGCATAGCTTAACATAATTGTTCCATCTGTTTTGTACTTCTGAAAGCTGAGAATATTTGTATAATTGACGCCATTATTCTTAGCCGTTATCGTAAGGGTAACACTTAAAATTTCTCCCTCGTCCTTGTCAACTTTCCAATCCATCTGATAAGAGTCAAGATTGTCTTTTAAAACCTGTTCAATCACTTCTGCTACTGTTTTTCCGTTTAAATCAATTTGCTTAATTGTTTCTCCGTCTGAAGCGTTATCATCAAAATAGTTAAATGAGGTAGCGTTTTTAATATCAGCAACACCGCTGTCTTCTCCTGAACTGCAACCTGCCAACATTAAAGTGAAAATTACCATAATAAAAGCTAATCCCGTTGTCATTGCCTTTTTCATTTTATCTGCCTTCTTTCCCTTTCCTTTTTTGTACCAGCCCTACTATTAGCAATACGACAGCTATCACTAGAAAAACAATACATACCGCTATCATAATATTAGGGAGCATCCGCAAAAAATCTTCGCTTGAAGTATTTCCATAAGCCTTTGCAACATCATACGAAACTCCACTCGGTAAATTCGTAGAAGCAACCAACCCTACTACAAAGCAAAACACAGCTAAAACACCGCTGATACCGGAAAATAAAAACCACTTCTTCTTTTTCAATTTGAGCACCCCCTTATCCCTTTGGACCATTAAAATACTGAAGAAATTCCTCTCGTGCTTTCTTTGGCTTACTGCCGTTCAACTGAAATTTCAACTCTTCACCAGATTTCAACATAAATTTCATACCGGCTGCGGCAGGAATCCAATATCCTGAAACTGATACAATTTCTGATACAGGAACAGATAAATAGTCTGTCCCAGCTAAAGAAAGAAGCCCTAAACCAACGGCGTTTGCAAGACCACTCTTTTCCCATATCAACCGCTGATTGGTCAAAGCAAGCTGACCGCTCACTCGTACCCCTTTCATAATCGTACCTTTATGACAAATGAAAAGCGTTTCTCCATCGCTTAACTTTGTTTTTAGTTCAATCGCTTTCATGTGTTCACCCCTTAAATTTCATAGAATGTATAGGCATATTTCTATTATATATTTCGTTTTGTTATTTGTCGATTCATTTTGTGGTTTTTAAAAGAATAATTAAGGTGCTCTCCTTTAGAATAATAAAGAGGTGAGCAAACATGAAATTTGGTGAGATACTGCGGGAACTCTTAGAAGATAACGATATAACACAAAAGCAACTAGCAACAGATTTAAATATAGCGGCAACCACAATTGGAAATTATATTCGGGGAATGCGTGAACCAGACTTTGAAATACTGAAGCTCTTTGCCGCTTACTTTAATGTAACAACAGATTATTTGCTAGATTTTCAGTCCGGCATTGAAAAGGATCACAGTGAAGAGGAATTGCTCCGTCTATATCGTTCCTTACCCACAGACAAAAAGGAGCTTTTTCTGGAACAGGGAAAACTGTTAGTTCGATTGAATTTGAAAGAAGATGTAAAATCATCAAAATCGACTTTACAAGGAAAAAATAACGTGGGATAATGTAAAACCGTCTGCGAAAAACGTAGACGGTCTTTTTCTTTAGAAAATGTTTTGCTTTTTTGGCGGATTCGGTTTATAATAAGGTTGTAAGGAAAGCCGTTATGTGATAAATTAAAGAGTCACATAACTTAATATGGAGGGATAAAACAATGAAAGGACAGGATAACCGAAAATACGCCATCTATTCGAGAAAATCAAAATTCACCGGCAAGGGCGAAAGTATTGAAAACCAAATTGAGCTTTGCCGTCAACATATTAAGCTCCACCATGACAATGTATTGGAAGAAGATATTTTAATTTTTGAGGACGAGGGATTCTCCGGCGGGAACGTCAACCGTCCGCAGTTTCAGGCTATGATGAAGCAAATCCGAGCGAATCAGATTCAGGCTGTGGTCTGCTACCGCTTAGACCGTATCAGCCGTAATGTGGGAGACTTCGCCAAGCTCAAGGACGAATTTGACTATTACAATGTAGAGTTTACTTCAATCCGGGACGATTTTGACACCACTTCCCCAAGCGGAAGAGCCATGATGATGATGGTTTCCGTCTTTGCACAGTTGGAACGGGAAACCACCGCAGAACGTATCCGGGATAATATGCACGAGCTTGCCAAATCTGGACGTTGGCTCGGCGGCACAACGCCAACCGGCTATAAAAGTACGCAGATTGTCGGGAGCGTTACGGTAGACGGAAAAGAGCGAAAGGCCTACAAGCTGGACATCATCAAAGAAGAAGCAGAGATTATCAGGCTGATTTTCACGAAATTTATAGAAACCAATTCCCTCACCAAGACGGATACTTATTTGTTGCAGAACAACATCACTACAAAGAACGGGAAAAATTTTACCCGATTTTCCATTCGCTCCATTCTTCAAAATCCGGTTTACATGATAGCCGATCAAAACGCATGGGAGTATTTTGACAGCTTAGGCGTGGAGATTTACGCCGAACAATCGGAATTTGACGGAAAGCATGGCATTATGGCCTACAACAAAACCATTCAGAAATCCGGCAAGTCCAATCAAATGCGGGATATGGACGAATGGATTGTGGCAGTTGGAAAACACAAGGGCTTGATTGCCGGAGCCGATTGGGTGAAAGTACAGGATATGCTTCATCAAAACCGTTCCAAATCTTACCGCAAGCCTAAAAGCAATGTGGCGTTGCTCTCTGGTCTGCTGTACTGTGGGAATTGTGGCAGCTTCATGCGGCCCAAACTCAGCCAGCGGACAAATGCACAGGGAGAGAAGATTTACAGCTATCTCTGTGAAACCAAAGAGCGCAGCCGTTGCAAGCTCTGCAACAGCAAGAATCCCAACGGCAACGAGCTTGACAAAATGATATGCGAACAAATCAAGCTGATTTCAGAGGATAGCTCCGACTTTATCAAAAATTTAGAGAGCGTGCAAAGAAAGCTGGAGGGAAACCGGGAAGAATACGACCAGCAGTTAAACGCTCTCAAAAAGGAATTGCAGGAGAACGAACAGCAGATTGCCAATCTGGTGGATACCCTTGCAAAAATGCCGAACACACCGGCATTCGATTACATTACCGAGCAGATTAACACCCTCCATGAGAAAAACGAGAAAATCAAGAATCGGACCCAAGAACTGGAATCCCTGACGAAAAACCATCTCTATTCCAATGAAGAATTTGACAGGACAAAAGAACTGTTAAAATCCTTTGGGCAGTCCTTCGATACGATGGGCGTGGAACAGAAGCGTATGGCTCTTCGTGCGTTCATTCGCCGGATTGTCTGGGACGGGAAAAACGTCCATGTGGTGCTGTTCGGCGACAGTGAAACAGATATTGATTCGGAAGATTTATTACAAGCACTCTCTGACGACGCGGGCGCAGAACCAGAGGAAAGCGCCATGCCAAATGCGCGAACTGCCAGCGGCGGCTCGCCGCAGCCAAAGCGAGGGGATAGCGAATGAAGTCCTGATGTTTTTCCGAAATGGCAAAAAAAGTGCACAGGACGTATCAATGAACGAGCCGATTGATACAGACAAGGAAGGAAATACCTTGACCCTGATGGATGTAATGTCTACTGAGGATAATATCGTGGATAATTTGGATATCAAAATCAAGTCAGAACAATTGAAAAAGTATTTGGTGGAGGTGCTGACCCCCAGAGAAAGAATTATTATTGAACTGCGCTACGGGTTAAACGGCAGCCGCCCCCTGACCCAGAGAGAGGTCGCACAAAGGCTGAAGATCTCTCGCTCTTATGTTTCACGCATTGAGAAAAAAGCTTTGCTTACGCTGAGAAAGCGATTTGAACGGACGGAATTCAGCAGAATATAATTAATGGCAAAAGAGGAGGCGGATTGGTTCCGTCTCCTTTTCTCATCAAAACATAAGAAGATAGACCTGAAGAATGAATTTTTAAAAATTATGGTTGTTTTTATAGGCAAAATAGTTTATAATAGTAAAGCTGAATCTCTAGGGAAATCAGAAGAAGCAAGGCAGATGCCATGAATTTGGATATACGGGCGGATGAGCCCTGTGCGGCGGCGGGCCGGGAACCATGTCAGGCGGGGAACCGAGCAGCATTAACCGGAGTTTCGCTGTGCGATGCAGACAGTTTGTCCGTTCGTATATCCAAGCGCATGACGCCGCGACCGCGGCCTGTCTTGCTTTCCATTTATCTATTGGAAAGAGGTGAGAATTTTGTATCAGGTGCTTTACCGCAAGTGGCGGCCTAAGGTGTTCTCCGACGTAGTGGGACAGCCTCAGGTAACGGTGACTTTACAGAATGAACTGAAAGCCGGGAGAATCGCTCACGCATATCTGTTTACCGGTTCCAGGGGAACGGGAAAAACCACCTGTGCCAAAATTCTTGCCAAGGCGGTCAACTGCCTTTCTCTAAAGGAGGGCGATCCGTGTGGAGAATGTGAGAGCTGTGTGGGAATTGATAACGGCTCCGTGATGGATGTGGTGGAAATTGACGCCGCCAGCAATAATGGCGTAGAAAATATCCGAAACCTGCGGGAGGAAGCTTCCTTTACGCCTGCCGCTGCGAAATACCGGGTTTACATTATCGACGAGGTCCATATGCTCTCTATTGGGGCGTTTAACGCTTTGCTGAAAACTCTGGAGGAGCCGCCGGCCCATGTAGTGTTCATTTTAGCCACTACCGAGGTTCACAAGCTGCCGGCTACGATCCTTTCCCGATGCCAGCGGTTTGATTTCCACCGGATCGATCCTGAGGTGATTGCGGACCGGCTGCAGTTTGTGGCCGGGGAGGAAAACGCTCATCTGGAACGGGAGGCCGCTTTGCTCATCGCCCGAATCGCGGATGGGGGAATGCGGGATGCACTGTCCCTTTTGGACCAGTGCATGGGAAGAAGCTCCGAAATTACACTGGAGGTAGTTTCTGAAACTGCGGGCTTAGCGGGAAGAGATCATCTTTTCGGCCTGGCGGATACAGTTTTGCGGCAGAATGGCGGCCAGGCCTTAGAGCAGATTGACGAGCTTCACAAGGCTTCCAAGGATATGGTTCGCTTATGTGAGGAGCTTGCCGGGCATTTCCGTAATTTAATGCTGTTGAAAACTATGAAGAATCCACAGAATCTGATTGTGGTTTCTCAGGATGAATATCAAAAGCTGCAGGTTCAGGCGGAAGCATTTACATTAGCGGGAACGATTCACGCTATTGATGTGCTGCAAGCGGCCAAGGAGCGGATGTTCCGGGGGTTCGACCGACGGGTGGAGCTGGAAATGGCTCTTTTGAAGCTATGCTCTCCCGAATTGGATGAAAGCGTGGACGCTATCCTCCGCCGGCTTGCCAGGTTGGAAAAGCAGCCTAGGGCGGTGATCCCGGAACAGGCGGAAGCCGCTGCGCCGTCCATTAAGCCGCCTGCCGCGCCTATGGAAAGCCCAAGGCCCCAGACAAAGCCTCAGGGAACCAATGCGGAGCCGGAAGGCTGCGGGGAAGAACCTGCCGCAGAGGCGGCTGATATGCCGCAGGAGCAGGAACCGCCGGAGGACAAAAAGGGTCCGGTGGATATGGAAGCCTTACAGCAAGGGGCGAAGCGGATGACGGATTGGCCGGAGGTCCTGGAGTATTTAAAGGATTACTCCCACGTGATCGCTTCTGCGTTTCACGGCTCTGTGGCCTATGTCAATGGGGATTTTGTTTTGATCGACGCTCCCAATTCCATGGCCTTCGAACTGCTGCGCAAATCGGCGCAGCGGGACAAAATGCGGGTAGCCATCAAGGAAATTACCGGCAGGACCTACAAGCTGGGGCCTTACCGGAGAGAATATCAAGAAAAAAAACAGGAGAAGGATCCTTTGGAGCAGTTAGCGGCGGCGGCGGAAAGTGCCGGCGTTTCGGTGACAAAAAAGGACTAATTTCTCACTGTAGAAAAGATAAAATAGAAATGAGGAATCCAAAATGAAAGCTAGATTACCCAAAAACTATAATCCAGGCGCGGCGAATATCCAGCAGCTGGCCCGTCAGGCCCAGAAGATGCAGGAGGAAATGGATGCCGCTACCACAGAGCTGGAGGAAAAGGAATATTCCGCCACTTCCGGCGGGGAAGCCGTGACTGTGACCGTAACGGGAAAAATGGAAGTAAAATCTATCGAAATGAAGCCTGAGGTGGTAGATCTCGAGGATTTGGAAATGCTGTCCGACTTGATCATAGCCGCTACCAACGAGGCTCTTCGGGCCGCGGCAGAGGAAAAGAACGCTACTTTGGAGAAGATTTCCGGCGGGTTAAACGTTCCGGGCATGTTTTAATGTATGGCCGGGTATCAGGTTGCGCCTCTTTCCCGATTGGTGGAGCAGTTTGAGCGGCTTCCGGGGATCGGAAGAAAAACCGCCCAGCGGCTTGCTTACCATGTTTTGCAGCTGCCAAAGAAAGAGGCTGAAAATTTTGCCCAGGCTATTTTGGACGCCCATGAGAAGATCCACTACTGCTCTGTGTGCTGCAATCTGACGGACCAGGAGCTGTGTTCGGTCTGCCGGAATGAGGCGAGAGAGAAGGGGATCATCTGTGTGGTGGAGGATCCCCGGGATGTAGCCGCCTTTGAGCGTACCCATGAATATTCAGGCGCCTATCATGTGCTTCACGGCGTGATTTCCCCCCTAGGCGGAATTGGGCCGGATCAGCTTAAGATCAAGGAGCTTTTGGACCGGGTAAACCGGGGCGGTGTGAAAGAGGTGATCATGGCTACCAATCCCACTGTGGAAGGAGAGGCCACCGCAATGTATCTTTCCAGGCTTTTGAAGCCCTTGGGGATTAAGGTCACGCGGCTCGCTTATGGTATCCCTGTGGGCGGCGACCTGGAATACGCCGATGAAGTGACTCTTTCCAGGGCCTTGGCGGGACGGCAGGAATTTTAGAGTTTGACAGCTGATTAGAAATCTGCTATGATAAAAAATCTCAAGAGGGGGGAAAGCTTTTTGAAGGAAAATTTAAAAACCATTGCCCAAAATAAAAAAGCTTTCCACGATTACTTTTTGGAGGAAAGCTTTGAAGCCGGTATTGAGCTTTGCGGTACAGAGGTGAAATCCATCCGGCAAGGCCGGGTGAATTTAAAGGACAGCTGGTGCTCGATTGTGGACGGCGAGATGCTAGTCAATGGAATGCATATCAGCCCCTACGAGCAAGGAAATATATTTAACAAAGACCCAATGCGTGTCCGCAGGCTGCTGATGCATAAGCGTGAAATTATGCGTCTGTTCGGCTTGGTAAAGCAAGACGGTTACTCCTTGATTCCAGTATCTCTTTATTTTAAGGGATCCCGTGTTAAGGTACAGGTCGGTCTGTGCAAGGGTAAAAAGCTTTATGATAAGCGCAGCGATTTGGCCGCCCGGGCGGCCAAGCGGGATATCCAGAGAGCGATGAAAGAAAGAAACCGGTAGTTTTACCGGTTTTATAGGGGGATGTAAAGGTTTCGACGGGGATTGTGAGCAAAGGTAAGCGAGTAGTGGAGGCGGATACACTTTAAACTTCGCACATTTCAAAATAAACGACAAAACTCAAAAAACCAATAACGTTATTTCCTTCAATAGGAGCGTAGCGTTAGCAGCTTAATTACAGCTGCCGTCCTTAACCGTGAGTACCGCGGCTCGGATAGGGGCGTAACCTAAGCGGTGAACGTGAACCGGAAACCGCCTCGTTTTCGGTCATGATTAAGAGGCTACTGAAGCGCTGAGCCCGCCATTTGGCGCGGCGCAGAGGGAATTTTAATAAGATGGCTACACTCGTAGAAGGCTTTTGTAAGCGGTTTTCGGACAGGAGTTCGACTCTCCTCATCTCCACCAAAACAAATAAATCCGAACCCTGTGCCGGTTGGTGATGGGTTCGGATTTATTGTTTTATATGAAATATAACTGTATATAATGCCTGAGAAAAATCCATTGCAATGGAAGCTGGTAACGTCCTACTTAAAATCATTGTAGTGGATTTTATTATAAGCTGTCATTTTTCATAGCGAAAGGAAAAGTATTAAAAAATACAGGCCATTAAAAACGGAGAATGCCTGTAGTTCATGTTGGTATTTATCAGCGGCGGCACGGTACTGACGCTGACGTTGAAAGGCAAAAGGAAAATGAATCAATAACCAAAATCCACAAAAACCCCGGCGTGCTTTTACAGTACGCCGGGATTTTTCTGTGCCAAATCCCCCATTTCTGCGTAAACAACCGAAATACTGCGTAAACGACACAGCCGGGAGGGAAAATCTCTGATATAATATAGATAAAGGAATCTGAAATAAGGTTTCAAAAAGCGCGAAGGGATATCCCTTCCTCTTTCCTTACAGGAAAGAGGAAGCCTCCTTATTAGCAAAAAAATTGCAGAAAATAGGTGTCGCTCCCTTTCGCTTTGCCTTTATGGTGAAAATATGAAAGGAATGAAAACAGATGAAAACGAAGAAAATCAAACGATGGTTAAGCACATTTTTATGTATGCTGCTCGGTGTTGGACTGTTACCAACTGTGGTACTTGCGGCAGAGTATGGCGTTACCGTCAATGGACTTGCAGTCACAGAGTCCAATGCGGGTGATGTTCTTGGCGACAGCACCGTGTCTTATGACGCCGCCACAAACACACTGACATTGAATGGAGCAAACCTGACCCAGATTCAAAATAATACAGGCAAAGCCTTCACAATAAAGGTATCCGGAACAAATACAGTTGCAATCACTTCCGGGACAGCCGATCTAATTGAATCAAACTCACCTCTCAACATTACTGGAGATGCGGGAGCGACGCTGAAACTAAGCGGCGCAAACCAGAACAGTTATATAGAGTGCATTGATGCAGAGGGCTCTGTTACCGTTGAAATCATCACCCTGGTTTTGACAAACAGTAATAATGCCGGAATATCGACTACCGGCGATATAACGGTTCAAAATGGCGCTGTTGTAAAAGGCGACACAGGGAATATGTTCTACGCAACGACTCCGGGCGCTGGGAAGCTCACCGTGACCGACAGCACGGTAATAGCGCCGCTTGAAGGCACTTCGGTCTCCGGCTGGATGTCTGCATGGGTCAATGAAATGGATATTTCCAAGTCGACGGTGGATATTACCGTGGCTAACGGGATCTATGCGACAAACAATGTCATAATCCGGGATGGTTCAAATGTTAAGGTGACCGCCAGCGGCAAAGTCACCCCTTATCCCGGAATTTTCGCAGGCGGCTCCATGACGATTACAGACAGCACGGTAGAGGGCGTATCCTACACATATTCCGGTTTATACGCCGTAAAAGACCTTGTTATAACAGACAGCACCATAAAAGCCGTCACAACATCTACAGAGCACCCGGCGATTCGGGCTAAGGGTAATCTTAAAATCAACGGCGTTGTAACCATGGAAACGGAAGCCGCCAGCGGTGCAGGTTATGATGGCAATGTGGTTTTTGAGGTCAGAACTCCTGCTGAACCGGCAGATCAAATGTATGATGTGTATACGGGAACAAGCGTAGCGGATGCGGCGGAGCTGGAAGATTCACCGTTCGCCGCCAATACCAATATAACCGAGTATGTAAAAGACAGCCCCTATTTCTCAATCGCTGCACATGTACATTCCGGTGGCACGGCAACCTGTACATCGGGGCCTGTCTGCATTGGCTGCGGAAATGCATATGGCAATCTTGATCCTGCAAACCACACCAATCTTGTAAAAACCGAAGCGAAAGCCGCGACCCATCTGCAGACCGGCAACAAGGAATACTGGCACTGCGATGGCTGCAAGAAATATTTCAGCGATGCGGCGGGCACAACAGAGATCGCTCTTGAAAGCACCGTCATTCCCAAGCTGCCGGGGCACACCGCTGATGACACCGGCTGGCATTCCGATGAAGCAAATCACTGGAATACCTGTGAATGCGGCGAAACGCTGAACAAAGCCGCCCATAGTTATGAGTGGGTGATTGACAAAGAAGCGACCGCAACCGAGGCGGGGTCAAAGCATGAAGAATGTACTGTCTGCGGTTATGAAAAAG
>OHAA01000358.1_pt1 | contig 24562 bp, 17 predicted proteins | sample 1606051 | NCBI WGS metagenome assembly OHAA01 (sample SAMEA3541493, study PRJEB24748) | human gut metagenome | biome: human gut; feature: human-associated habitat; material: faeces | place: China | collected 2012
GCCGCTTCGCCCACCTGTACAGGTGCAGCCCACGCAGAAGTCGCCGCAAGCGCAGATATGGCAAAAATGCCATACAGAACTTTTTTCATAACAATTTCCCTTCATTGAATGAATGGAGATTTACCCAAAAACATTTCGGGCGGGATCGAGTATACACAACTAAAGCATGCGAATTACGGTGTGGGGAATTAGCGATGGGGTTTTAGGATAATTGGAATGAATATCAAATATAAGTTTCAACTTATATATAAATAAGATTAAAAATCAAAAAGTTAAAATAGAATTAAAAATAATCAATCTACGTATTTTCCGAAATCAATCACGATTAAAAATTTATTTTAGGATTAACCTCACGGCATGATTTCCGTTAAATCACAGACAAGGGGATTTATCTGATAAAAAAATGCCGACATAACGTCGGCATTGTTATTAAGGTTATTTAATCAATCGTGCTATGTATTAATTGCCGAATACGATGTACATATCGGCATCGGTTGCCGGATGCGGCGTGAACGCCTTATCTGGCCTACATAGCGGCATCAGGCATGAACGATGATTAACCGCGCCACGCTTTATAGCGGTTAATCAGACCATTGGTCGAGCTATCGTGGCTGCTGATTTCTTTATCATCTTTCAGCTCTGGCAGAATACGGTTCGCCAGTTGTTTACCCAGCTCCACGCCCCACTGGTCGAAGGTGAAGATGTTCAGGATCACGCCCTGAGTAAAGATTTTGTGCTCATACAGCGCAATCAACGCACCCAGGCTGAACGGAGTGATTTCGCGCAGCAGGATAGAGTTGGTCGGGCGGTTACCTTCGAACACTTTGAACGGCACCACGTAGTCAAGGGTTGCCGGATCTTTACCCTGATCGCGATATTCCTGCTCAACCACTTCGCGGGATTTACCAAACGCCAGCGCTTCGGTCTGAGCGAAGAAGTTAGACAGCAGTTTCTGGTGATGATCAGAGAGCGGGTTATGGGTGATAGCCGGAGCGATGAAATCGCACGGTACAATTTTGGTTCCCTGGTGGATCAGCTGGTAGAACGCGTGCTGACCGTTAGTACCTGGTTCACCCCAGATAATCGGGCCAGTCTGGTAATCCACAACGTTACCGTTACGGTCAACATACTTACCGTTGGACTCCATATTGCCCTGCTGGAAGTACGCCGCGAAACGGTGCATATACTGGTCATACGGCAGAATCGCTTCAGTTTCCGCACCAAAGAAATTGTTGTACCAGATGCCAATCAGCGCCAGCAGTACAGGCAGGTTTTTCTCGGCAGGCGTGGTGGAGAAATGCTTGTCCATCGCGTGTGCGCCAGAAAGCAGTTCAACAAAATTATCAAAGCCGATGGAGAGAACAATCGACAGGCCAATCGCTGACCACAAAGAGTAACGACCGCCGACCCAGTCCCAGAACTCGAACATGTTGGCAGTATCAATACCAAACTCGCCAACGGCTTTGGCATTGGTGGAAAGCGCCGCAAAGTGTTTCGCAACGTGTTTTTCATCACCAGCCGCTTTCAGGAACCAGTCACGCGCACTATGGGCGTTGGTCATGGTTTCCTGAGTGGTGAAGGTTTTAGAGGCTACCAGGAACAACGTGGTTTCCGAGTTTACTTTTTTCAGCACTTCAGCGATGTGAGTCCCATCGACGTTAGAAACAAAGTGCATGTTCAGGTGATTTTTGTACGGACGCAGTGCTTCGGTCACCATGTACGGGCCGAGGTCAGAACCGCCGATCCCGATGTTCACTACGTCAGTGATTGCTTTGCCGGTATAACCCTTCCACTCACCGGAGATAATCGCTTCCGAGAAGGTTTTCATCTTCTCCAGCACCGCGTTGACTTCTGGCATTACGTCTTTGCCATCAACCAGAATCGGGGTATTGCTACGGTTACGCAGCGCTACGTGCAGCACGGCGCGGTTTTCAGTGCGGTTGATCTTCTCGCCAGAGAACATCGACTTAATCGCGCCCGCCAGATCGCACTCTTTCGCCAGATCTTGTAATTTCGCCAGCGTCTCTTCAGTGATGCGGTTTTTGGAGTAATCCACCAGCATCTGATCGTCGAAGGTTGCGGAGAACTTAGAAAAACGATCGCCGTCTTTAGCAAAAAGATCGGCGATCGTAACGTCTTTCATTTCATCGAAGTGTTTCTGTAGTGCCTGCCAGGCAGCGGTCTGCGTTGGATTGATGTTTTTCATTAGCAATACTCTTCTGATTTTGAGAATTGTGACTTTGGAAGATTGTAGCGCCAGTCACAGAAAAATGTGATGGTTTTAGTGCCGTTAGCGTAATGTTGAGTGTAAACCCTTAGCGCAGTGAAGCATTTATTAGCTGAACTACTGACCGCCAGGAGTGGATGAAAAATCCGCATGACCCCATCGTTGACAACCGCCCCGCTCACCCTTTATTTATAAATGTACTACCTGCGCTAGCGCAGGCCAGAAGAGGCGCGTTGCCCAAGTAACGGTGTTGGAGGAGCCAGTCCTGTGATAACACCTGAGGGGGTGCATCGCCGAGGTGATTGAACGGCTGGCCACGTTCATCATCGGCTACAGGGGCTGAATCCCCTGGGTTGTCACCAGAAGCGTTCGCAGTCGGGCGTTTCGCAAGTGGTGGAGCACTTCTGGGTGAAAATAGTAGCGAAGTATCGCTCTGCGCCCACCCGTCTTCCGCTCTTCCCTTGTGCCAAGGCTGAAAATGGATCCCCTGACACGAGGTAGTTATGTCTGAAATTGTTGTCTCCAAATTTGGCGGTACCAGCGTAGCTGATTTTGACGCCATGAACCGCAGCGCTGATATTGTGCTTTCTGATGCCAACGTGCGTTTAGTTGTCCTCTCGGCTTCTGCTGGTATCACTAATCTGCTGGTCGCTTTAGCTGAAGGACTGGAACCTGGCGAGCGATTCGAAAAACTCGACGCAATCCGCAATATCCAGTTTGCCATTCTGGAACGTCTGCGTTACCCGAACGTTATCCGTGAAGAGATTGAACGTCTGCTGGAGAACATTACTGTTCTGGCAGAAGCGGCGGCGCTGGCAACGTCTCCGGCGCTGACAGATGAACTGGTCAGCCACGGAGAGCTGATGTCGACCCTGCTGTTTGTTGAGATCCTGCGCGAACGCGATGTTCAGGCACAGTGGTTTGATGTACGTAAAGTGATGCGTACCAACGACCGATTTGGTCGTGCAGAGCCAGATGTAGCCGCGCTGGCGGAACTGGCCGCGCTGCAGCTGCTCCCACGCCTCAATGAAGGCTTAGTGATCACCCAGGGATTTATCGGTAGCGAAAATAAAGGTCGGACAACGACGCTTGGCCGTGGAGGCAGCGATTATACGGCAGCCTTGCTGGCGGAGGCTTTACACGCATCTCGTGTTGATATCTGGACCGACGTCCCGGGTATCTACACCACCGATCCACGCGTGGTTTCCGCAGCAAAGCGCATTGATGAAATCGCGTTTGCCGAAGCGGCAGAGATGGCAACTTTTGGTGCAAAAGTACTGCATCCGGCAACGTTGCTACCCGCAGTACGTAGCGATATCCCGGTCTTTGTCGGCTCCAGCAAAGACCCACGCGCAGGTGGTACGCTGGTGTGCAATAAAACTGAAAATCCGCCGCTATTCCGCGCGCTGGCGCTTCGTCGCAATCAGACTCTGCTCACTTTGCACAGCCTGAATATGCTGCATTCTCGCGGTTTCCTCGCGGAAGTTTTCGGCATCCTCGCGCGGCATAATATTTCGGTAGACTTAATCACCACGTCAGAAGTGAGCGTGGCATTAACCCTTGATACCACCGGTTCAACCTCCACTGGCGATACCTTGCTGACGCAATCTCTGCTGATGGAGCTGTCTGCACTATGCCGGGTAGAAGTGGAGGAAGGTCTGGCGCTGGTCGCGTTGATTGGCAATGACCTGTCAAAAGCCTGCGGCGTTGGCAAAGAGGTATTCGGCGTACTGGAACCGTTCAACATTCGCATGATTTGTTACGGCGCATCCAGCCATAACCTGTGCTTCCTGGTGCCCGGCGAAGATGCCGAGCAGGTGGTGCAGAAGCTGCATTTTAATTTGTTTGAGTAAACACAGTATGGCCCGGAAGCTATATTTCGGGCCGTATTGTTTTTCTTGTCATTATGCTTATCAATAAACGAGCCTGTACTCTGTTAACCAGCGTCTTTATCGGAGAATAATTGCCTTTAATTTTTTATCTGCATCTCTAACTAATTAGAGAAAGAGATAAATAGTTAAGAGAAGGCAAAATGAATATTATCAGTTCTGCTCGCAAACGAATTCCCGTACACTGAACTCTCTGGCTAACTGAGGGCACCAGCATGGCACTCCCCCGTATTACCCAAAAAGAGATGACTGAACGCGAGCAGCGTGAACTAAAAACATTGCTGGATCGCGCGCGGATTGCGCATGGTCGCGTGTTGACTAATTCGGAAACCAACAGCATTAAAAAAGAGTACATCGATAAGCTGATGGTTGAGCGTGAAGCAGCAGCAAAAAAAGCCCGCCAATTGAAGAAAAAGCAGGCTTATAAACCGGATCCTGAAGCGTCATTTAGCTGGTCAGCAAATACGTCGACGCGCGGCAGGCGCTGATTAACGCCCCTTCTTTTTACGCCCCGGCGAGGTAAAACGCTTACCGTTGGACGCCGGGCGACCGCCTTTTTCCGCCGTTTTTTCCATCTTAACGACTGGACGTTTGATGCCTACAGTTTTCGGTTTGGCCTTCGCTTTAGGTTTTGCCTCGGAAGAGGAATTTTCAATGAGCTTAAAGAGGTCGATTAACTCATCGTCAGTTAAATCACGCCATTCCCCCAGCGGAATGCCGCTTAAGCTAACGTTCATGATGCGCGTACGTTCCAGCTTTTTCACTTCATAGCCAAAGTACTCGCACATGCGACGAATCTGACGATTCAGCCCCTGCACCAGGGTAATGCGGAAGACAAACGGCGCTTCTTTTTTGACTTTGCACTTTTTCGTCACCGTCCCGAGGATCGGCACCCCCGCCCCCATACCACGAATAAATTCATCGGTAATCGGTTTATCGACCGTCACCAGATACTCTTTCTCATGATCGTTACCCGCACGGAGGATCTTATTCACCAGATCGCCGTGATTGGTGAGGAAAATCAGCCCCTGGGAGTCTTTATCCAGGCGGCCAATCGGGAACACGCGTTTGCTGTGGTTAACGAAATCGACAATGTTATCGCGCTCGCCATCTTCGGTGGTGCTGACAATACCGACGGGCTTGTTCAGGGCGATAAGTACCAAATCTTCGGCTTCCCGAGGCTCAATCAACTGACCGTTTACTTTCACAACGTCGCCGGGTTTCACCTGATCGCCAATGGTGGCTCGCTTGCCATTAAGGAACACATTGCCTTGCTCGATATAGCGATCCGCTTCGCGGCGTGAGCAAATTCCGCTTTCGCTGATGTATTTATTTAAACGGACTGATGAGTCGGGCAGCATAAATTCTCCTGTAAAACGCGGAATATACCGTACCTCTTAGCGGGGAAAAACAGGGTTATGCGGCAACGTCGAAATTAAATGTGATCTGCCACGCCTTTTATCACAAAAGTGTCTCCGGAAGTACGATGCAAATTTGCCTGGCAAAATAAGGATAATCAACATATTACGAATCGCTGCACACCTGTGCTGATGACTACTACGCAGAGAAACAAATGTGCAAGAGAAAGCGCTATTTCTCCCCATGCAAAGAGTGAAAAATCGCTTTGAAAGGCCATCATGATGGGGTTATATCAGATCAAGCGGTGAGAAAGCGTATTTGCACAAATGTGCAGAACCAGGAGGCGGCAATGGAAAACAGTGACGATATCCGTTTGATTGTGAAGATTGCCCAACTCTATTACGAACAGGATATGACGCAGGCGCAAATCGCGCGCGAACTGGGTATTTACCGCACCACCATCAGCCGCTTGCTTAAACGAGGCCGCGATCAGGGAATTGTCACCATCGCCATCAACTATGACTACAACGAAAATCTCTGGCTGGAGCAGCAACTGAAGCAAAAGTTTGGCCTGAAAGACGTTGTGGTGGTGTCGGGAAATGATGAGGATGAAGAGACTCAACTGGCGATGATGGGGTTACACGGCGCGCAACTGCTGGATCGCTTGCTGGAACCTGGCGATATTGTCGGTTTTTCCTGGGGTCGCGCGGTGAGCGCACTGGTTGAAAACTTGCCGCAGGCGGGGCAATCGCGGCAGTTAATCTGCGTACCAATTATTGGCGGACCGTCCGGTAAACTCGAAAGCCGCTATCATGTAAACACATTAACCTACAGCGCGGCAGCGAAGCTGAAAGGGGAATCGCATCTCGCGGATTTTCCGGCTCTGCTGGATAACCCATTAATTCGTAATGGGATCATGCAGTCTCAGCACTTTAAAACCATCTCTGCCTACTGGGATAATCTGGATGTCGCCCTGGTGGGAATTGGCTCACCGGCCATTCGCGACGGCGCTAACTGGCATGCGTTTTATGGTGGTGAAGAGAGTGACGACCTGAATGCCCGCCAGGTTGCTGGCGATATTTGCTCGCGCTTTTTTGATATTCACGGCGCAATGGTTGAAACGAATATGAGTGAAAAAACACTCTCTATCGAAATGAATAAATTAAAGCAGGCACGATATTCCATTGGCATTGCCATGAGTGAAGAAAAATACAGCGGAATAGTTGGTGCACTGCGTGGAAAATATATTAATTGTCTGGTAACGAATAGCAGCACAGCTGAACTATTACTGAAATAAAAATCTTCCCGATGTTTACCGTAATAAAAATTACGGCGGGTCCCTATTATCTAAAAACAGGAGTCTGTTATGCAAACGTGGTTAAATTTGCAGGATAAAATCATTATCGTCACCGGCGGCGCATCCGGTATAGGTCTGGCGATTGTAGAGGAATTATTAGCACAAGGCGCGAATGTACAGATGGTCGATATTCACGGTGGCGATGGACAATATGAAGGTCATAAAGGCTATCAGTTTTGGCCGACCGATATTTCCAGCGCCAAAGAGGTAAATCATACGGTAGCAGAAATTATCCAGCGTTTTGGTCGCATCGACGGTCTGGTTAACAACGCCGGGGTCAATTTTCCGCGTCTGCTGGTCGATGAGAAAGCGCCTGCCGGGCAGTATGAACTCAACGAAGCTGCATTCGAAAAAATGGTCAATATCAACCAGAAAGGCGTTTTTCTGATGTCGCAGGCGGTGGCGCGACAGATGGTCAAACAACACGATGGCGTGATTGTGAATGTTTCCTCAGAAAGTGGGCTGGAAGGCTCAGAAGGCCAAAGCTGTTACGCCGCGACCAAAGCCGCGCTTAATAGCTTCACGCGATCCTGGTCGAAAGAATTGGGTAAACACGGTATCCGTGTAGTCGGTATCGCGCCGGGGATTCTGGAAAAAACCGGGCTACGCACGCCGGAATATGAAGAAGCGCTGGCGTGGACGCGAAATATCACCGTCGAGCAGCTGCGTGAAGGCTATACCAAAAACGCCATTCCTATTGGGCGCGCCGGAAGATTAGCAGAAGTCGCTGATTTTGTTTGTTATCTGTTGTCTGAACGCGCCAGCTATATCACCGGAGTAACCACTAACATTGCGGGCGGCAAAACGCGCGGCTAAGGAGGCTTTATGGTCAACGCCATTTTTTGTGCCCACGGCAAATTAGCTTGCGCCATGCTGGAATCGGTTCAGATGGTTTACGGCGACGCCCATGTTGAGGCAGTGGAATTTGTACCCGGTGAGAACGCCAATGACATTGTGGCAAAGCTGGAAAAGTTAGTGAGCATTCACAATCAAGACGAATGGCTGATTGCCGTGGACTTACAGTGCGGCAGCCCGTGGAATGCGGCAGCGATGCTTGCGATGCGCAATCCTCGTCTGCGGGTAATCAGCGGCCTTTCTCTGCCGCTGGCGCTCGAACTGGTTGATAACCAGGACAGCATGAATGTTGATGAACTGTGTGAACACCTGACGCAAATCGCAAAGCAATCCTGCGTCGTCTGGAGACAGGTGGCAACGGCAGAGGAGGATTTCTGATGAACATTACGCTCGCCCGCATTGATGACCGCCTGATCCACGGTCAGGTCACTACCGTCTGGTCGAAAGTGGCTAACGCCCAGCGCATTATTATCTGCAATGACGAAGTTTATAACGATGAAGTTCGCCGGACATTATTGCGTCAGGCTGCGCCACCGGGAATGAAGGTTAACGTGGTCAATATTGAAAAAGCCGTCGCGGTTTATCACAACCCGCAATATCAGGACGAAACCGTTTTTTATCTTTTCACTCGCCCACAGGATGCCTTAGCGATGGTTCGCCAGGGGGTAAAAATAGACACCCTGAATATTGGCGGCATGGCCTGGCGGCCCGGTAAAAAACAGTTAACCAAAGCGGTTTCATTAGATGATGATGATATTAACGCATTTCATGAGTTAAATAATCTTGGCGTCATACTGGATTTACGCGTCGTAGCGTCAGATCCCTCAATCAATATTATCGACAAAATAAACGAACAGTTAATCGCAAATTAAATAATAGCGCCTGTGTACATATGCTTTAACAGGCAGGGATGACGACACTTAAAAGGTGACAAATCATGGAAATAAGTACCCTACAAATCATTGCTATATTTCTTTTTTCCTGTATTGCCGGAATGGGCAGCGTGCTGGATGAATTTCAGACTCATCGCCCGTTAATTGCCTGTACGGTGATTGGTTTAATTCTCGGTGATTTAAAAACCGGAATAATACTCGGTGGTACGCTGGAATTGATAGCTCTCGGCTGGATGAACGTCGGCGCGGCGCAATCTCCGGATTCTGCACTCGCCAGCATAATCTCCGCCATTCTGGTTATCGTTGGTCAGCAAAGCATCGCCACCGGAATCGCCATCGCGTTGCCTGTGGCTGCGGCAGGCCAGGTGCTGACGGTGTTTGCCCGTACCATCACCGTAGTGTTCCAGCACGCGGCGGATAAAGCAGCGGAAGAGGCGCGGTTTCGCACTCTCGATATTCTGCATGTCTCCGCGCTTGGCGTGCAGGCGCTGCGCGTTGCTATTCCGGCACTGATTGTCTCGCTGTTCGTCAGCGCCGATATGGTCAGCAATATGTTAAACGCCATTCCCGAATTTGTGACCCGAGGACTGCAAATTGCTGGCGGTTTTATCGTGGTGGTCGGTTACGCCATGGTGCTACGTATGATGGGCGTGAAATATTTGATGCCTTTCTTTTTCCTCGGTTTCCTCGCAGGTGGCTACCTCGATCTCAGTCTGCTGGCGTTCGGTGGCGTCGGCGTGATCATGGCCCTGCTCTACATCCAGCTAAATCCACAGTGGCGTAAAGCTGAACCTCAACTCCAGGCCACCGCCTCCACCGCCCTTGACCAACTTGACGATTAACGGAGCCATCATGGAACAGAGAAAAATTACACGCAGCGATCTGGTGAGCATGTTTCTGCGCTCCAACCTGCAACAGGCGTCCTTTAACTTTGAACGTATTCATGGGCTGGGTTTTTGCTACGACATGATCCCCGCCATCAAGCGACTTTACCCATTAAAAGAGGATCAGGTTGCGGCGCTCAGGCGACACCTGGTGTTCTTCAATACCACGCCAGCCGTATGTGGCCCGGTCATCGGCGTCACTGCCGCCATGGAAGAGGCGCGGGCCAACGGCGCGGAAATTGATGACGGTACCATTAACGGCATCAAAGTCGGTCTGATGGGACCATTGGCAGGAGTTGGCGATCCACTGGTCTGGGGAACGCTGCGCCCGATTACCGCCGCGCTCGGCGCATCTCTGGCACTTTCGGGCAACATTCTCGGCCCGCTTCTGTTTTTCTTTATTTTCAATGCGGTGCGTCTGGCGATGAAGTGGTATGGCCTACAGCTCGGCTTTCGCAAAGGGGTGAATATCGTCAGCGATATGGGCGGGAATGTGCTGCAAAAACTCACCGAAGGCGCGTCGATTCTCGGACTGTTTGTGATGGGCGTGCTGGTGACCAAATGGACGTCAATCAACGTACCGTTGGTGGTTTCACAAACGCATGCCGCCGATGGCTCCACCGTCACCATGACCGTGCAGAACATTCTCGACCAACTTTGCCCTGGTTTGCTGGCGCTCGGTCTGACGCTACTGATGGTTCGTCTGCTCAACAAAAAAATTAACCCGGTATGGCTGATTTTCGCCCTGTTTGGCTTAGGGATTATCGGCAATGCGCTGGGCTTCCTGTCCTGATTCTTCGCCCCGGCACGACTGCCGGGGCCATCGCTCAACATGAGGTGGTTTATGAAAACAACAGCTCTGCGTCTTTATGGTAAACGTGATTTACGCCTGGAAACCTTTGATCTTCCTGAAATGCAGGAGGATGAAATCCTCGCGACGGTGGTCACCGACAGCCTGTGCCTCTCTTCCTGGAAAGAGGCCAATCTGGGTGAAAACCATAAAAAAGTACCCGACGATGTGGCGACCAACCCCATCATCATCGGCCACGAGTTTTGCGGCGATATTCTGGCCGTGGGTAAAAAGTGGCAGCACAAATTCCAGCCGGGTCAGCGTTATGTGATTCAGGCCAACCTGCAATTGCCGGATCGCCCGGACTGCCCCGGCTACTCCTTCCCGTGGGTGGGCGGTGAAGCCACACATGTGGTTATCCCAAATGAGGTTATGGAACAAGATTGCCTGCTGGCATACGACGGCGAAACCTATTTTGAAGGCTCGCTGGTTGAACCGCTTTCCTGCGTGATTGGCGCGTTCAACGCCAACTATCATCTTCAGGAAGGTAGTTATAACCACACGATGGGGATTCGCCCGCAAGGGCGCACGCTGATCCTCGGCGGCACCGGACCAATGGGACTGTTGGCGATTGATTATGCGCTGCATGGACCCGTTAACCCGTCGCTGCTCGTCATTACCGATACCGACAACGACAAATTGAGTTATGCGCGCAAGCACTATCCATCAGAACCGCAAACACTGATTCATTATCTCAATGCCGCCGATGCAGCATTTGATACGTTAATGGCACTGAGTGGCGGTCACGGCTTCGATGATATTTTCGTCTTTGTGCCTAATGAAGGACTGGTGACTCTCGCCTCTTCCTTGCTGGCGACAGATGGTTGCCTGAATTTCTTCGCCGGACCGCAGGATAAACATTTCAGCGCGCCAATTAATTTCTACGATGTGCATTATGCATTTACCCACTACGTGGGCACGTCAGGCGGCAATACCGATGACATGCGCGCAGCAGTCAAATTGATTGAAGAGAAAAAAGTGCAGGCCGCAAAAGTGGTAACACATATTCTTGGGCTGAATGCCGCGGGCGAAACCACGCTTGAATTGCCTGCCGTCGGCGGCGGCAAAAAGCTGGTGTATACCGGGAAATACCTGCCGCTTATGTCACTCACGCAGATTCAGGATCAAGCACTGGCGGCAATTCTGGCGCGTCATCAGGGGATCTGGTCCGGTGAGGCGGAGCAATATCTGCTCACTCATGCAGAGGCAATTTCCCATGATTAATCGCGCTACTTAACTCTGCATGTCGCTGGCTGGTCGCCGCGGCAACTTCGCGACCGGATGTGCGGCTGATTGCTGAAGCAGCACAATTTGCATGAGAAGGATAAAAAATATCAGCGCCTTAAGGGGCGCTCAAATTGGTGGCAAAGTACACATTGTTTATGCCGGATGCGGAATGAAGCCTTATTCGGCCTACATAATCTCGAAAATTCAATATATTGCAGTTATCTGGTAGGACTGGTAAGCGTAGCGCATCAGGCAATGCTGTGTTTGTCATCAGTCTCAGCGCCCGGTGCAATACGTGACATCGTGAGCCATGTCAGTAAGTGGTTAAATTCGCAGTGGTAGCATTCCTTCCGTGTTTTCTTACTAACCGGAGAAGTAATGGAACTGCTTTTATTGAGTAACTCGACGCTGCCGGGTAAAGCCTGGCTGGAACACGCGCTGCCGCTAATTGCTGAACAGTTGCAGGGTCGCCGCTCAGCGGTGTTTATCCCTTTCGCTGGCGTAACGCAGACCTGGGATGATTACACAGCGAAAACGGCTGCGGTTCTCGCTCCGCTGGGTGTTTCTGTCACCGGTATTCATAGCGTTGTCGATCCCGTTGCCGCGATTGAAAATGCTGAGATCGTGATTGTCGGCGGCGGTAATACTTTCCAGTTGCTGAAACAGTGCCGCGAGCGCGGGCTGCTGGCACCAATTACTGACGTGGTTAAACGTGGCGCGCTGTATATTGGCTGGAGCGCTGGCGCTAACCTTGCTTGCCCAACCATTCGTACCACCAACGATATGCCGATTGTCGATCCACAAGGTTTCGATGCGCTGAATCTGTTCCCGTTGCAAATCAACCCGCACTTCACCAACGCGCTGCCGGAAGGCCATAAAGGTGAAACGCGTGAGCAGCGTATTCGCGAACTGCTGGTCGTCGCGCCAGAACTCACAATTATTGGTCTACCGGAAGGTAACTGGATCACAGTAAGTAAAGGTCACGCTACGCTGGGTGGCCCGAACACCACTTATGTGTTTAAGGCTGGTGAAGAAGCGGTTCCGCTGGAAGCGGGTCACCGTTTTTAAGTGAATTGCCGGATGCATGATCCGGCATCTTGTACATAGTGCCTGATGCGACGCTTTACGCGTCTTATCAGGCCTTCAGGGGCGCAGTATTAATACTCGTCCCGTCCTTCATCTTCATCAGGCTGTTCCAGCACACTGTAAGCGACTGAACAAAACAGCGAGTTCAGACGTTGCATATCTCCCAATAAGCCTAAATGTAGCGAACTGGTTTCAATACTCTGCACGTTTTGCTGATGCAGGCGATCGACGTGGGCGTGGGAATAGCGGCGATTAAGAATGCGAAAACGATGTTTGCTGCGGCGCAAACGACGGGCGCTGGTAACATCGCCAGAGAAGAAAACCGACATTGCCAGTTTTAAATTACTGAGCAATTGCTCATAGAGCGCATCCAGTTCCTTCAAGCCATCAAGCGAAAATGCTCGCCTTGCAGCCAGCGATTTGTCGGCAATTTCACTACCCATGCGCTCGACGATATCGGAGGCCTGTTCAAGGTTTAGCGACATTTCGATGATCTCCGCCCAGCGGCGCGACTCTTCTTCTGCCAGTTCCTCTTTTGGCATTCGCGCCAGATAAAGTTTAATCGCGGTATAGAGCACGTTGATATCATCCGCCAGCTTGCGCAGCTCTTTCTCCTGCCGTGGCTCGCCGTGCATCACTTTATTCAACCCTTCCATCATCTGTTCCATGGCGTCGCCAATGCGCAGGGTTTCGCGCGCGGCGTTCGCCAGAGCAAGCGTGGGCGTATCCAGCGCGCTGACATCCAGATGTTTAGGCCGTAGCTGGGTATCCAGTTCCGGTTCATCGCGAATAATCGTTTTGCAAAACCGTGCCATCGGGTCAACAAATGGCAGCATGACCAGGCAACGTACAAGGTTGTAGAAGACGTGGAAATAGATCACCAGTTCCGCTTTTGGCAATGACAACTTCCCCATTGTCTCTGCCAGCAAATGGACAAACGGCAGGATAATCAGGCTACCCACCAGCTTAAACAGCAGACTACCCAGCGCGACACGGCGGGCTGCGGCATTGGCGGCACTGTTGTTGAGCATCGCCAGCAGGCCGGAACCGAGGTTAGCACCAATCACCAGACAGAGCGCCACGGGGAAGGAGATAATGCCTGCAGCGGTCAGAGTCGCGGTCAGCAGTACAGCAGCAAGGCTGGAGTAGCTGATAATGGCGAACATCGCGCCAATCAGCGCATCCAGCAGAATATCGCCGGTCAGCGAGGCAAAGATCACCTGAACGCCGTTTGCCTGGGTGATCGGCGTTACGGCCTGCACAATCAACTCCAGCGCCAGCAAAATCAGCCCAAGACCAATACCGACGCGGCCCAGTTGCCCGGCGCGTGACTGTTTGCGTCCGAGGAAAAAAATCACGCCGATAAAAATAAGTAATGGTGACAGCCAGGTTAAATAGAAGGTGAGAATACGCGCCATTAGCGCCGTCCCGACATCTGCACCCAGCACAATCACCAGAGCCGGTGCGAGGGCTACCAGATCCTGAGCGACGAACGAGGTCACCAGCATGGTGGTGGCATTACTACTCTGCACCAGTGCGGTAACGCCGATCCCCGCGCAAAAGGCAAGCGGCTTTTTTTCGACGCTCCGGCTAAGGACAGTACGCAAACGCGCGCCGAAGACGCGCATTACGCCGGTTCGAACAATATGCGTCCCCCAGACCAGCAGGGCGACGGCAGAAAGCAGGTGAAGCAGCGTTAACACGAGTTCAGGTTCTCCTTATCGTTATATGTTCCTGAAGCAATTGAATGACCAAAGGACCGGAAACACGCTGACTGGCATCTTTACTGTGCCTTTTGACCTTCGTTTTTCCGGCTAAGATTATTCCAGCCTGATTCCAGTATAAGTGTTTCATATTAATAAAGAGACAGGGCACTCATTGAGCGCCCTGTTTGTTGTAAGGAAAAGTGACAGATTTGTGAATCAGTCCGCGTCATACCCCAGATTCGGTGCCAGCCAGCGCTCAACATCTGAGACGCTCATACCTTTACGGCGGGCATAGTCTTCCACCTGATCGCGCTGGATTTGCGCCACCGCGTAATACTTGCTGTCCGGGTGGCTGAAGTACCAACCCGAAACCGATGCACCAGGCCACATGGCGAAAGATTCTGTGAGTTTCATGCCAGTGTGTTTTTCCACTTCCAGCAGCTCCCAGATGGTGGCTTTTTCCGTATGTTCCGGGCAGGCCGGATAGCCCGGTGCCGGACGGATGCCCTGGTAGTTTTCGCGGATCAGCTCTTCGTTGCTGAGGTTCTCGTTCGGCGCATAGCCCCAGTAGACTTTTCGCACCCGCTCATGGAGATACTCCGCAAAGGCTTCCGCCAGACGGTCAGCAAGGGCTTTCACCATGATTTTGTTGTAATCATCGTGCTGCGCTTCAAAGGCATCAGCCAGTGCGTCCTCTTCCAGACCGCCAGTCACGGCAAATGCGCCGATGTAATCTGCTTTACCAGAAAGCTTCGGCGCAACGAAGTCAGCGAGACAGTAGTTAGCGAAGCCGGTTTTTTCGGTCTGTTGACGCAGATGGTGGCTGACGTTGATCACATGGGTACGCGTTTCGTCACGGTAGATTTCAATGTCATCGCCCACACGGTTTGCCGGGAACAGGCCCACCACGCCACGCGGATTCAGCGTTTTTTCGGCGCTTAATTTATCCAGCATGTCGTTGGCGTCTTTAAACAGCCGCTGCGCCTCAACGCCCACCACTTCATCTTCCAGAATGCGCGGATACTTCCCGGCCAGCGACCAGGTCATAAAGAACGGTGTCCAGTCGATGTAATTACGCAGCGTTTCGATGCTGGCTTCGACTTCCTGCACGCCGAGACGGTGCGCCACCGGCGTCGTATAAGCCTGCCAGTCAAAAGCGAAGTCGTTATCACGCGCCGCTTCCAGCGTGACCGGTGGTGTGCGCGGTTTCTTGCGCCCGTGCTGAATACGTACGGTTTCGTACTCCTTGCGGGTACGAGCGACAAAATCATCACGCTGAGTATCGGAAAGCAGCGCCGCCACCACACCAACGGTGCGCGATGCGTTCTGTACATACACCGTCGGGCCGCTGTAGTTCTGCTCAATTTTCACCGCCGTGTGCGCTTTTGAGGTGGTCGCGCCGCCAATCAGTAACGGAATGGTGAAGCCCTGACGCTCCATCTCTTTCGCCACGTTAACCATCTCGTCCAGCGACGGCGTGATCAATCCTGAAAGGCCAATCAAATCAGCATTCACTTCTTTGGCGGTACGGAGAATTTTTTCCGCAGGCACCATCACGCCGAGATCGACAATTTCGTAGTTGTTACATTGCAGCACCACACCAACGATATTTTTACCGATGTCGTGGACGTCGCCCTTCACGGTGGCGATCACCATCTTGCCGTTGGTTTTGCCCTGCTCTTTGCTGGCTTCAATAAACGGTTCGAGGTAGGCCACCGCCTGCTTCATCACACGCGCCGATTTGACCACCTGTGGCAGGAACATTTTCCCTTCGCCAAACAGATCGCCGACCACGTTCATGCCGTCCATTAGCGGGCCTTCAATCACCTGAATAGGGCGCTCCGCCTGCAGGCGGGCTTCTTCGGTATCCTGCTCGATAAACTCGGTAATGCCTTTGACCAGCGAGTATTCCAGACGTTTATTCACTTCCCACGAGCGCCACTCCGCCTGCTGGGCGTTAGCGGTGTCGTCGGTTTTGCTGCCGCGATATTTCTCGGCAAGCTCCAGTAAACGCTCAGTGCCATCGTCGCGACGGTTAAGAATCACATCTTCCACCGCGTCGCGCAGTTCAGCGGGTAGGTCGTCGTAAATCGCCAGCTGCCCGGCGTTGACGATCCCCATATCCATGCCATTGCGAATAGCGTAGTAGAGGAACACCGCGTGAATGGCTTCGCGCACCGGATCGTTACCACGGAATGAGAAAGAAACGTTAGATACGCCGCCGGAAATCAGCGCGTGCGGCAGTTCGCGTTTGATGTCTTCACACGCGCCGATAAAGTCCTGCGCGTAGTTGTTGTGCTCTTCAATGCCAGTTGCGACCGCGAAGATGTTCGGGTCGAAGATGATATCTTCTGGCGGGAAGCCAACCTCTTCGGTGAGGATTTTGTACGCCCGACGGCAAATCTCGATTTTCCGTGCGCGGGTATCGGCCTGCCCCTGTTCGTCAAAGGCCATTACCACAACTGCCGCACCGTAACGACGCAACAATTTCGCGTGATGGATAAAAGCGTCGACGCCTTCTTTCATCGAAATAGAGTTAACAATGCCTTTGCCCTGGATACACTTCAGACCTTTTTCAATGACATCCCATTTTGAGGAGTCGATCATAATCGGCACGCGAGCGATATCCGGTTCACCGGCAATCAGATTGAGAAAACGCACCATCGCCGCTTCGGCATCGAGCATCCCTTCATCCATGTTGATATCGATAATCTGCGCGCCGTTTTCCACCTGCTGGCGGGCCACATCCAGTGCCTCGCTGTATTTCTCTTCTTTGATCAGGCGCTTGAATTTAGCGGAACCGGTGACGTTGGTGCGTTCACCCACGTTCACAAACAGGCTATCTTCGCCAATGTTCAGCGGCTCCAGGCCGGACAAACGGCAGGCTACGGGGATTTCCGGCAGTTTACGCGGCGCTAATCCTTCTACTGCACGACTCATCGCGGCAATATGTTGTGGCGTGGTGCCACAGCAGCCGCCGACGATATTGAGAAAGCCCGCTTCTGCCCATTCACGTATCTGTTTTGCCATCGTGTCGGCGTCGAGATCGTATTCACCAAAGGCGTTGGGCAGTCCGGCGTTCGGGTGCGCGGTGACGTAGCATTCCGCAATCCGTGATAGTTCCTGTACGTACTGGCGCAGTTCATCTGGCCCCAGCGCACAGTTCAGGCCAAAGGTCAGCGCTTCGGCGTGGCGCAATGAGTTGTAAAATGCTTCGGTGGTCTGCCCGGAGAGCGTGCGCCCGGAGGCGTCGGTGATGGTGCCAGAGATCATAATCGGCAGCTCAACGCCCAGCGCTTCAAACTCCGTTTTCACCGCAAAGACCGCCGCTTTGGCGTTAAGGGTGTCGAAAACGGTTTCAATCAGGATCAGATCCGCACCACCTTCCACCAGCGCTTTGGTGGATTCGCGATAGGCCGCCACCAGCTGGTCAAAAGTGATGTTGCGGAATGCCGGATCGTTGACGTCCGGAGAAATAGACGCCGTGCGGTTGGTCGGGCCGAGAACACCGGCAACGTAGCGCGGTTTCTCCGGCGTGAGCGCGGTCCACTCATCAGCACAGGCGCGCGCCAGTTTCGCCGCCGCAAAGTTGATTTCCGCCGACAGGGATTCCATCTGGTAATCCGCCATCGCAATGGTTGTGGAGTTGAAGGGGTTGGTTTCGATGATATCCGCGCCCGCTTCAAAGTAGGCGTTGTGGATAGCGGCGATCACTTCCGGTTTACTGAGTACCAGCAGGTCGTTGTTGCCTTTGAGGTCGCATGGCCAGTCGGCAAAGCGTTCACCACGAAAATCGGCTTCGTTCAGTCGATAGCTCTGGATCATGGTGCCCATACCGCCGTCCAGCACCAGAATACGTTCATTTAACTGCGCACGCAGTTGTTCCACTTTGCTGCTCACACTTGCTCCCGACACGCTCAACCCAGATTTAATAAAAATTCAACAAACCATACTGGCATAAACGCATCTGTGGTAAAAGCGACCACCACGCAACATGAGATTTGTTCAACATTAACTCATCGGATCAGTTCAGCAACTATTGCATTAGCTAACAATAAAAATGAAAATGATTTCCACGATACAGAAAAAGGAGACTGTCATGGTCGCACCCATTCCCGCGAAACGCGGCAGAAACCCCGCCGTTGCCACCGCACCAGCGACTGGACAGGTTCAGTCTTTAACGCGTGGCCTGAAATTACTGGAGTGGATTGCCGAATCCAATGGCAGTGTGGCACTCACGGAGCTGGCGCAACAAGCCGGGTTACCCAATTCCACGACCCACCGCCTGCTAACCACGATGCAACAGCAGGGCTTTGTGCGTCAGGTTGGCGAACTTGGACACTGGGCGATCGGCGCGCATGCTTTTATGGTCGGTAGCAGCTTTCTTCAGAGTCGTAATCTGTTAGCCATTGTCCATCCTATTCTGCGCAATCTGATGGAAGAGTCCGGCGAAACCGTGAATATGGCGGTGCTGGATCAAAGCGATCATGAAGCGATTATTATCGACCAGGTACAGTGTACCCACCTGATGCGAATGTCCGCGCCTATCGGCGGCAAATTACCTATGCCCGCTTCCGGTGCAGGTAAAGCCTTTTTAGCCCAACTGAGCGAAGAACAGGTGACGAAGCTGCTGCACCGCAAAGGCTTACATGCCTATACCCACGCGACGCTGGTGTCTCCTGTGCATTTAAAAGAAGATCTCGCCCAAACGCGCAAACGGGGTTATTCATTTGATGATGAAGAACATGCCCTGGGACTGCGTTGTCTCGCGGCATGTATTTTCGATGAGCACCGCGAACCGTTTGCCGCAATTTCAATTTCCGGACCGATTTCACGTATTACCGATGACCGCGTGACCGAGTTTGGCGCGATGGTGATTAAAGCGGCGAAGGAAGTGACGCTGGCGTACGGTGGAATGCGCTGACTTTTTCTGGCGGGCAGAGGCAATATTCTGCCCGTCATACCCGACTGGCAATAGAATAAGGGTGTCTGTTAATCGCATTGACGCCAAAATAACTTATTGTCATACACTTCACACGCTTTTATTACCTCAGCATTATTTTTAAACATCAAACCACTTAATTATTAACAAAATCGCAAGAACTCATTGCGCCGAAACTTTTACAGCTGCATTATGAGATTGAGCGATTTATGATATTTCTTTAGTTGTAATCATATTAAATTTTTTCACTGTTCTGATAGTTAAAATTCAAGACATCAATAAACAATGAGATATTTAAATGATTACTCGTATTCCTCGTAGTTCTTTCTCTGCAAATATTAATAATACAGCCCGGACAAATGAACACCAAACCCTGAGTGAATTGTTTTATAAAGAACTCGAGGATAAATTTTCTGGCAAGGACCTGGCGACGCCTCTATTAAAAAGCTTCTCAGAGAACTGTAGACAAAATGGTCGTCATATCTTTAGTAACAAGGATTTTGTCATTAAGTTTTCCACGTCCGTCTTACAGACTGATAAAAAAGAAATTACGATAATTAATAAAAATGAAAACACGACACTCACTCAAACCATTGCTCCAATATTTGAAGAATACCTGATGGAAATTTTACCTCAACGCTCAGACGCTCTTGATAAACAAAAATTAAATCTAAAATCAGATAGAAAAGAAAAAGAATTTCCAAGAATTAAACTTAATGGTCAATGTTATTTTCCGGGGCGACCCCAAAACCGTATAGTATGCCGACACATTGCTGCACAATATATTAATGATATTTATCAGAATGTTGACTACAAACCTCATAAAGATGATTACTCTTCAGTTGAAAAATTTCTCACTCACTTCAACAAAAAATGCAAAAACCAGACTTTGGCGTTGATTTCCAGCCGTCCTGAGGGGCGTTGCGTTGCTGCCTGCGGTGATTTCGGGCTAGTTATGAAAGCATATTTTGACAAGATGGCATCAAATGGCATCAGTGTTATGGCAGCCATATTATTGGTGGATAACCATGCTTTGACGGTCCGGCTAAGAATAAAGAACACAACTGAAGGATGTACCCATTACGTGGTTTCGGTTTATGATCCAAATGTAACTAACGATAAAATAAGAATCATGAGCGAAAGTAAAGAGGATATTAAACACTATTCATTGATGGACTTTATGAATGTAGATTATAGCCTCCTGAAATGGTCAAATGATCATGTTATTAACCAATCTGTTGCAATAATTCCAGCACTTCCGAAAGAACAGCTATTGATGCTAAAAGGATCTGTGGATGAAATAACCCCTCCATTATCACCTGCAACGATGAATTTGCTAATGGCAATTGGTCAGAATCATCAACTTACGCAACTGATGACTCAACTCCAGAAAATGCAAGAACTACATAGAACAGAAATGTTGACTGCCTATAATAGTATTAACCTCCCCGGTTTATATTTGGCTATAAATTATGGTAATGCGGATATCGTTGAGACTATTTTCAATTCATTGTCAGAGCCAGGATATGAAGGGTTACTCTCGAAAAAAAATCTCATGCATATTCTGGAGGCAAAAGATAAAAATGGTTTTTCTGGATTATTTTTAGCGATATCACGTAAGGATAAAAATGTTGTAACCTCGATTCTGAACGTCTTACCTAAACTGGCCGCAACACATCATTTAGATAATGAACAGGTGTATAAATTCCTGAGTGCCAAAAATAGAACGTCCAGCCATGTTTTATACCATGTTATGGCGAATGGTGATGCCGACATGCTGAAAATTGTTTTGGACGCGTTACCTTTGTTAATTCGCACATGTCATTTGACTAAAGAACAGGTACTCGATCTCCTGAAGGCAAAGGATTTTTATGGTTGCCCAGGACTATACCTGGCGATGCAAAATGGACATAGCGATATCGTGAAAGTTATTCTCGAAGCATTACCCTGTCTGGCCCAGGAAATTAACATTTCAGCTTCCGATATTGTCGATCTTCTGACCGCTAAAAGTCTTGCGCGCGACACGGGTTTGTTTATGGCCATGCAGCGCGGACATATGAACGTTATTAAGACTATTTTTAACGTATTACCCACTCTGTTTAATACGTTTAAATTCGATAAAAAAAATATGAAGCCCCTCCTCCTGGCAAATAACTCTAATGAATATCCCGGTTTGTTTTCAGCGATACAGCATAAACAACAAAACGTTGTAGAGACGGTTTATCTTGCTTTATCTGACCATGCACGCCTGTTTGGATTTACTGCTGAAGATATTATGGATTTTTGGCAACACAAAGCGCCACAAAAATACTCTGCCTTTGAGTTGGCTTTTGAATTGGATCACCGGGTTATTGCTGAATTAATCCTTAATACGATAAATAAGATGGCTGAAAGCTTTGGCTTTACGGATAACCCTCGATACATTGCGGAGAAAAATTATATGGAAGCTTTACTCAAAAAAGCATCTCCCCATACCGTACGCTAAATCTTTGCCTGCGCCGATACGCATAAACATCTTCCACATGCCCGTCACGGATACGGTTTTGTAGCGCGCGCCAGTAATCAGCGCGGAACAGGTCGGCGTGCATCTCTTCAAAGAGTGGCCCAATGCGGGGGTCAGCGCATAGCCAGTGGCGAAACTCTTCCGGGAAAACATCGCCCGGCGAGACGCTGTACCACGGTTCGCTGGCAAGTTCGTCCTCCGGGTAGCGCGGCGGCGGGATGTCGCGGAAGTTCACTTCCGTCATGTAGCAAATTTCATCGTAATCATAAAACACCACACGCCCGTGACGGGTGACACCGAAGTTTTTAAACAGCATGTCGCCAGGGAAAATGTTAGCAGCGGCAAGCTGGCGAATAGCGTTACCGTATTCTTCAATGGCATCGCGCAACTGCTGACCTTCCACTTGCTCCAGCCAGATATTGAGCGGCACCATCCGCCGCTCAATATAAAGATGGCGAATCACAATTTGTTCGCCGAGATCGGTGATTTTTTCCGCTGCTTCCTGGAGCAGTAATGCCATTAATGCCGGGGAAATATGCCGCTTCTCCAGCACAAAGTTTTCAAACTCCTGGGTGTCCGCCATTCGGCCCACGCGATCGTGCTCTTTCACCAATTGATAGCAGGCACGAACGTGAGCGGCAGACATCTCTTTCTGCGGCGCGAACTTGTCTTTGATGACTTTGAATACTCGATCAAAACCCGGCAACGTAAACACCAACATCACCATTCCACGAATACCCGGCGCTTCAATGAACTGCTCATTACAGCCCTGTAGATAAACGAGATATTCGCGGTAGCTCTCGGTTTTGGCATGCTTCTGGCAGCCGATAGCCATATACAATTCAGCGGTGGTTTTACCTGGCAGAATTTCCCGTAGCCACTCGACCAGTGCTGCGGGCAGCGGCGCGTAAACCATAAAATAAGAACGCGCAAAGCCAAAAACAATGCTCGCTTCGGCGGTCGTCGTCAGGCAGGTATCAATAAATAACTCGCCGTCGTCCGTCTGGTGGATCGGCAGCAAAAATGGCAATGTGCCGGAAGGCGTGATCAGTTTGCCTACCAGCCAGGCGGCTTTATTGCGGTAAAACAGTTCGTTCGCCACCTGTAAATGACTTTCCGCGAGGTTGTCTGTCCCCAGCGTTTCCGTCAGATGGCGAACGATGTAATGAATGTCACGGCTTTTATTCTGCCAGCGCAGGCGCAGCGGCAGGTCGCTGATAACGCGCATCAGCAGAGATTCCCAGCCGTGATCGGGGTGAAAGTCTTTCGCCAGCGGGCGGGGAATGGTACGAAAGCGGCGCTCTGGCTGGGAGCTAAAGATAAAAAGCCGCTCGGGAGTAAGCGAGCGGTGGTCAAATAACCGACAGTACACGGAGTTAAAAAAGCTCTCCGCAATCTCGAAGCGCGGGTAATCCGGCAACAGCCGGGTGTAATGCTCTTTGACGCGCAGTAAAAATGCCGCGTCCGTGCTTTGGCCGTTGGTAATGCAGCGCAGTTGCTCCACGACCAGACCCACGTGATGATCGTAAAGATGGATACGGTTTTTCATCGCCTGCTGGACAGCGTGCCAGTCGGCTTGTTCGAAACGCTGCTGCGCCCCGGAAGTCACTTCGAGGAATCGACCATACTGAGCGTCGAAACCTTGCAAAATGGTTTGTGCAATCAGTAATTCCAGGCCACGCGGCATCGCCTCTCCTTAATTCGCCCCTCGCCTTACGGAAAGGGGCGTTGGTTGTTAGAACTGCGATTCTTCGGTGGAGCCGGTCAGCGCGGTGACTGAAGACGTGCCGCCCTGAATAATGGTCGTCACTTTATCGAAATAACCTGTACCCACTTCCTGCTGGTGAGAAACGAAGGTGTAACCATCTTTCGCGGCGGCGAATTCCGGTTGCTGCACTTTCTCAACGTAGTGCTTCATACCTTCGCCCTGGGCATAGGCGTTTGCCAGGTCAAACATGTTGAACCACATGCTGTGGATACCTGCCAGGGTGATGAACTGGAACTTGTAGCCCATATCCGACAGCTGCTGCTGGAAGCTGGCAATAGTTTTGTCGTCGAGGTTTTTCTGCCAGTTGAACGACGGCGAGCAGTTATAAGCCAGCAGTTTGCCCGGATATTTCGCGTGGATGGCTTGTGCAAAGCGACGCGCCAGTTCCAGGTCTGGCGTGGAGGTTTCACACCATACCAGGTCAGCATATGGCGCATACGCCAGGCCACGGCTGATCGCTTGCTCAATGCCCGCATGAGTACGGAAGAAGCCTTCGCTAGTACGCTCGCCGGTAATAAATTCGCTGTCATATGGGTCGCAATCGGAGGTAATCAGATCCGCCGCGTCGGCATCGGTACGAGCAACCAGCAGGGTTGGAACGCCCGTCACATCAGCTGCCAGACGCGCCGCGACCAGTTTCTGAATAGCTTCCTGAGTTGGAACCAAAACTTTGCCGCCCATGTGACCGCATTTCTTCACTGATGCCAGCTGATCTTCGAAGTGAACTGCCGCTGCACCGGCTTCAATCATCGCTTTCATCAGTTCAAAGGCATTCAGGACACCACCAAAACCGGCTTCCGCATCAGCAACGATCGGCAGGAAGTAATCGACATAGCGCGGATCGCCCGGCTCAATGCCCGCGGACCATTGGATCTGATCCGCACGGCGGAAGGTATTGTTGATCCGCTCCACCACCGCTGGCACCGAATTTGCCGGATAGAGCGACTGATCCGGATACATGCTGGCCGCCAGGTTGGCGTGTTCAATTCTACAAACGAGTTAAATGCCGCCTTGTA
>OHAA01000397.1_pt1 | contig 23680 bp, 19 predicted proteins | sample 1606051 | NCBI WGS metagenome assembly OHAA01 (sample SAMEA3541493, study PRJEB24748) | human gut metagenome | biome: human gut; feature: human-associated habitat; material: faeces | place: China | collected 2012
GGGATAGGTTATCCCTATCCCGGCCTTGTTTATTTTTACAGATTTTTTAAAAATAATTCATCGGATTGACCTTGGTACCGTATTCCCTGACCTCAAAGTGCAGATGAGGGCCGGAGCTGTCACCGGTGCTTCCCACATAGCCGATCACCTGGCCCGCAGACACAGTGGCGCCCTGGGAAACCGCCAAGCCGCTCATATGAGCGTAAAGAGTGGAAACGCCGCCGCCATGGTCGATCATAAGATAAGTGCCGTAGCCGCCGCCCCAGCCGCCCGCGCTGGAAAAGACAACCGTGCCGTCGGCCGCCGCCACCACCGGCGTACCGTAGATTCCGCCGCCGGCGATATCAATGGCTCCGTGGTTATAGGAGCCCCGGTCCTCGTTCCATTCGGAGGTTAAGAGGTAAAAGCCGGGAGCCGGCCACACAAAGGCACCGCCGCTATAGTTGGGAGTCTGGCTCTGTGATTGGCCGCCGGCAGGCTGCTGCGGAGTATAATAAGCAGAAATCTGCGCCTCGATCGCTTGCAGCTCCGCGTCATTTTCATCCACCTTGTCCTGAGCCTCCTGCTGAACGCCGTAAAGCTCCTCCAAAATCACCTGGTTTTCCTCCAGCAGCCTGGTAAGCTCCTCCTGCTGACCATCCAGTTCGGTCTTCTTATCCGCCGCTTCCGTCCTTTTCGCCTCAATTTCGTCTTTTTCCTCTTGAATCTCGCTGAGCTGCTGCTGAATGGTTTCAATCAGCGTCACATCATGAGAGGTTACGGTTTGTAAAAGAGATGCCTTGTCCAAAAAATCACTGAAATCCTCCGCGCCCAGAATAATATCCAAAGTGGAGGTTTCTCCCGCCATATAAATGGCCCGGATTCTTTGCTTCAAAAGCTCCATATTCTCATCGATTTCCTTTTGAGGGCCTTCAATTTCCTTCTGCTTCTGCGCAATCTCTTCATCCAAGGTGCGGATTTCGTTATTTAAGGTATCGATTTGTCCTTGAACCTGGCTGATTTTATCCTCATATTCCTGTTTCAAGGCTTCCTTTTCTTCTGTATTTTTCTTTGCTTCTTCCAGCGCCGCGTTCAACTCGCCGCTTCTTGTTTGCAGGCTTTCCTGCTGTGACTCCAATTCAGAAATGCTTTCCGCCCAAGCCGGAGCGGATATCCCGGAAGTAAGCGCGATCATCGCGGCCAGCGCCGCCGCGGTTAGGCATTTTCCCCACCTTTTATGGGCCATTGGACGTTCCTCCCTATTGCAAGATCGGAATAATTATAACAATTTTGTAACTATTTGTCAATGGAAAGAATGAACTGTTTACAATTCCCACAGGCCATGACGCTCCATCTCCACATAAAAAGCGGGCCTTGCCGCAGCAAGGCCCGCCGGGAAATCACACAAAATTTCCTTAATAATACACGGGAACATCCGGATACTCTATCAAAGGATTATATTTATTTCCCCAATGCCGGCACTCCAAATGGAGATGCGGCCCGGAGCTGTCGCCGGTGCTTCCCACATAGCCGATGATCTGTCCTTTTGAAACCGTCTCACCCGGAGACACCACGATCTGGCTCATATGAGCGTACAGGGTGGCGTATTCTCCCTGGGCGTCGTGGTTGATCATGCAGTAGGTGCCGTAGCCGCCGCCCCAGCCGCCGTTATTGTACCAGATGGTGCTGACGGTGCCGCTTTGAGCCGCGTAGATCGGCGTTCCATAAATTCCCGCGCCCGCGATGTCGATTGCCCCGTGGTTATAGGACTCACGGTCCTCGTTCCAAGCGGATGACAGCCAGTAGAAGCCAGGGGTGGGCCAGGTATAGCCATGAGGGCCGCTGGGAGCGGGATCCGGGGCCGGATCCGGGTCAGGCTCGGGAGCAGGCGCAGGAGTGTCTCCGCCTCCACTGCTTCCGCCGTCACCGCCGGAGGGCGTATCTGTACTCCCGCCGCCGGAAGGAGCGTCCGGCTCGCTGGGCTGCTGGCTTTGCTGCTGATTTTCGTACTCCTGCCGCAGCGCCTCATAATAAGCCTCGATATCGCTGTTAAGCTGCTGCAGCTCCGCGCTGTTATTATCCAAGCCCTGTATCGCTTCCTGCTGCTCCTGCTGGTATTGGGAAAGCTTGATGCCGCTTTCCTCGGAGAGCTGGGTCAGCTCATCGTTTTTCGCGTTTAGGTCATCCAACTGCTGGGTAAGCTCTTCTTTTTTCTGGTCATAGGTTTTCTTTTCCTGCGCCAGCTTAGAGGTCTCCGCCTGAAGGGTTTCGATCAGCTTGGTATCATGATCGGATATGGTTTTCAAAAGTGACGCCTTATCCAAAAAGTCGTTAAAATCCGTCGCGCCTAAAATAATATCCAGAGTAGAGGTTTCTCCCGCCATATAAATGGCCCGGATTCTCTCCTTTAAAAGCTCCGTATTTTTTTCAATTGAGCCCTCCCGGTTGCTGATCTGAGATTGAAGGTCGTTGATTTCCTCATCCAGTTGGGAAACCTGGGCATAGGCTTCCTCGATCTGCTGATCCAGCACATCGATTTTGTCCTGATACGCCTGGTGCAGGGCTTCCTGGTCCTCCGCGTTTTGCTTCGCTTCCTCCAACGCCTGGCTCAGCTCCGCATTTTTCTGCTCAAGCTCCTGCTTTTTGGTCTCGCTGTCTGAAATGCTGGACTCCAGCCCATCCGCGGTATCCGCCGCCCAAACAGCGCCAGGCATGGCTCCTAAGAGGCATACCGCCATGAACACGGCGGCTGTTCTTTTTTTCCACGTGCCAAACCTATTACCAGCCAAGGATCTCTCCTCCTTCTTTCTTTAAATACTTGCTGATGGAAATGATTCCGCCCAAGGCCCCAAACGCGATGCCGGCGCCGATGAATCCAAGCACCACAGGACCTGTAAGAGTGGTAAAGGGGATGCTTGTAAAGGGAATCAGCTGTTTGACGGCCGACATAATGCTCTCATAAACCAGCTTCAGCACTAAAATAGAGATACCCGCTGAAATCAAGCCGATCACCACGCCCTCTACAATAAAGGGCACCCGGATAAACCAGTTGGTAGCGCCTACCGACTTCATAATGCTGATTTCCAGACGGCGGCTGTACATTGTCACACGGATGGTATTGCTGATGATAAACAGGGAAACCACGCTGAGGATAATCAAAATCCAAAGGCCGGCGGTTCCCACCATATTATTCAGGTTCGTCAGCTTAGAGGCCGCGTCGCTGCGGTCACTGAGGGTATCCACCTGGGGGATTTCCTTGATTTTAGCCACTGTCTCGTCATAGAGGGACAAATCCTCCATGGTTACCCGGTAAGCGTTGGGAAGGAAATTATCCTCCTCCAGGCCCTCGAACAAGGGGCCTAAAATCTCCGTATACTGCTCCAGCGCTTCCTGCTGGGACACAAAGACAATTTCCTTGATATTGGGAATTTCCTTCAGCTCCGAGCCAAGCGTCACTGCTTCCAGCTCTCCTACCTCCTGCTTTAAGTATACCGTCACCACATTTTCATCCTGGATATCCTTCATAGCGTAGGACAGGTTTGCGGAAAAGAGAACCGCCGCGCCGGTGAGCAGCAGGCAGGACACCAGCACGCCTATGGAGGCGAAGGACATCATCCGGTTATTCCAGACGTTTTTCACGCCCTCCTTGAGAAGATATTTCATGGAACTAAAATTCATTGCGCACCTCCGAGCCGGTATCCCCCACAACCGTTCCTCCCTGAATCTCGATGACGCGCCTGGGGAACCGCTTTACAAGGTCGTGCTCATGGGTAACCATCAGCACTGTGGTGCCGCGCCGGTTGATTTCTGTCAAAAGCTCTACGATTTCATAGGACATAGCCGGGTCCACGTTACCCGTAGGCTCGTCCGCAATAATCATGCTGGGGTTGTTTACCAGCGCCCGGGCCAGGCCCACGCGCTGCTGTTCACCGCCGGAAAGCTCCGCGGGATGATTGTCCATTTTTTTCTCCAAGCCCACCAGACCCAGCACATAGGGTACTCTTTTCCGGATTTCCCGGTCACTGGCGCCAACAATGTGCATGGCGAACGCCACATTATCGTAAACAGTCATTTTATCAATCAGGCGGAAGTCCTGAAACACAATTCCCATGGTGCGGCGCAGATATGGAACGTCTCTTTTGCGGACGGTTGACAGCTTTCTGCCGTTGACCACGATTTCTCCGGAATTGGGAACTTCCTCTCTCATAATCAATTTTAGGAAGGTGCTTTTGCCGGCGCCGGAAGAACCGACAATAAACACAAATTCGCCCTTCGCGATGCTAAGGCTAAGGTTCCGCAGCGCTTCCGTGCCGTTATTATAAACCTTAGACACATTTTTAAATTCAATCATGGGGAGCCTCTCTTATTTTTCTTCTTTCTACATTTTTCGCGCTTATTCGCAGGAAATCCCCTCTGTCTAAAAAGGCAGAGGGGGTTTCCTGCTATTGGTCTTGCTTCTTTCCGTGCTTTAATATTTGACCGGGTTGGCGGACAAATATTTCTTTACCATTAAGGCTACCTTAAATACGATAGCGTCTTCGAACTCTCTCAAGTCAAGGCCGGTTAATTTCTTAATTTTTTCCAAGCGGTAAACCAGTGTGTTTCTATGGACAAACAGCTTTCTGGAGGTCTCGGAAACATTCAGGTTGTTCTCAAAGAAGCGCTGAATGGTGAACAGAGTCTCCGCATCCAGAGATTCGATGGATCCTCTTTTGAATACTTCCTTTAAGAACATTTCGCAAAGAGTAGTGGGAAGCTGATAAATCAGGCGGGCGATCCCCAGATTATCGTAACTGACAATGCTGCGCTCGGTATCAAATACCTTTCCTACCTCTAAAGCTACCTGGGCTTCCTTAAAGGAGCGGGCCAGATCCTTGATACCGGTAACGGTTGTACCGATTCCTACCACGCAATGGGTGTAGAACTCACTGGAAAGGGTATCTACAATGGAGCCGGCCAGCTTTTCCAGATCCTTAGAATCGATACCGGTGCGAATCTCTTTCACCAGGGCGATATCCGTTTCGTTGATATTGATGACAAAATCCTTGTTTTTATCCGGGAAAAGGTTCTGAACAATGTCGTAAGCCGAGATATCCGTTTTCGTAGTAATCTTGATCAGCATACAAACCCGGCTGACATCAGAACTAAACCGCAGTTCTCTAGCCTTCAAATAAATATCTCCGGGCAGAATGTTGTCCAAAATCACATTTTTAATAAAATTGCCCCGGTCATATTTTTCATCATAATACTGCTTGATGCTGCTTAAGGAAATCGCTAAAAGCTGCACATATTTCTGAGCAGCTTCATCATTACCCGCTACAAAAACAGCGTACTCCGGACGAGGCCGGCTGCCAAAGGATTTGTAAGTATAGCCGTTGATTACAAAGGTGCTGGGCGCGTTTAAAACGTCGGGTGTGATGCTCTCGTTAACCTCGCCGATTCTGCCCAGCTCACTGCAGGCGATGATCACGGAGGTTTCGTCAATCACTCCGATGGTTCTGTCGATGGCATCACGCATCTGGTGAATAACGCCCTGAAAAAGTCTGTTTGACATGATGAACTCCCTCACTTTATTGAGTAATTAAGCTTTCCGGCTGAAAATAGTACAATTTCAATACTTACATTTTACATAATTTCAAAACTATTTGCAACCGTGAAACCAAGAAAAATTCACGGTTTCCAATATTTTTTTGCTGTATTTTACATTGTATTCATAATTTCATTGCGAATTTGACACGTTTGAATAGAAAACATAAAAATTCATCCCACTATTTTCCAAAAATATTTTTTAAATAGGCGTTTGATAAAAAAACAGGGCTGCCTATTGGCAGCCCTGTTGGAAAGCAAAATATTGCTTATTCGTAATGCAGAATGGCTTTCTCAGTCTCTTTATCGAACAGATGCATCTTGTTCATATCCAGAGCAACAGAGATTTCATCGCCGCTCTTCGCAGTAGAAGTAGGCTCAACACGAGCGGTAACAGCGTTGCCTTCGATGTTCAGGTACAGATAAGTCTCAGCACCCATCAGCTCGGTAACTTCCACAACAGCCTTTACCAGAGTCTCGGGAGACTTCTCGATAAATTCAGGCTCATCATGAACATCCTCGGGGCGGATACCAAAGGTAACTTCCTTGCCCACATAAGGAGCCAGGACATCATCCTTATTCTTCTCAGCGGGAACCTTAACGGTGTTGGCACCGAAGGTCAGATAATAATCAGCGCCTTCCTTGGAAACGGTAGCATCGATGAAGTTCATTTGAGGAGAACCCATGAAGCCGGCTACGAACTCATTGCAAGGCTTCTCATACAGATTTTGAGGAGAGTCAACCTGCTGAATAAAGCCATCCTTCATAACCACGATTCTATCGCCCATGGTCATAGCTTCGGTCTGGTCGTGAGTTACATAGATAAAGGTGGTACCCAGTCTCTTATGCAGCTTAGCGATCTCAGTTCTCATCTGGGCACGCAGCTTAGCATCCAGGTTGGAAAGCGGTTCGTCCAGAAGGAATACCTTAGGATCACGAACGATAGCACGGCCCAGGGCGACACGCTGTCTCTGACCACCGGACAGAGCCTTCGGCTTACGATCCAGCAGGTGAGAGATATCCAGGATTCTGGCAGCCTCTTCCACGCGGCGCTTGATCTCATCCTTCGGAGTCTTGCGGAGCTTCAGACCGAACGCCATGTTATCATACACGGTCATGTGCGGATACAGAGCGTAGTTCTGGAACACCATTGCGATATCACGGTCCTTAGGAGCGATATCGTTGGCCAGGACGTCTCCTATGTAGAGCTCGCCCTCGCTGATTTCTTCCAAACCGGCGACCATACGCAGAGTAGTGGACTTACCGCAGCCGGAAGGACCTACCAAAATGATAAACTCTTTGTCTTCAATCTCTAAGCAGAAGTCAGTTACCGCGGTGACGCCACCGGAATAAATCTTGTAAACGTGTCTCAAAGATACATTTGCCATAATACAAACCTCCTGAATCTATGACCGACCGCACGGTGCGTACGCTCACTGGCCATACATTTTTTCTTACGAATATTAATATAACAGATTTCGGCCCAAATTAACAGTTGTGTTTTGCCTAAACTTTAAAACCAGTCTTTAGGTAAAATGGACAGTTGTCAAACCAATTTTGGAAATTTAGTTAAATTTGACCATTTGAATTTTTCTTTTCGCAAAAACGCCTGTTTTCCCCTTGAAAAATCAGCGCCAGTTCCTCTTTTGTCAGCTCCCTGCATTCCCCCTCCTTTAAAGTCTTGTCCAATTCCAGGCCTCCTATTCGCACCCGTTTCAACCGCAGCACCCTTCTTCCCACCGCCAAAAACATTTTCTTGACCTGATGGAACTTTCCCTCCCTGATTTCCACCAGGATTTCCCAGGCAGTCCCTTGCTTTACCACAGTAAGTCCGGCAGGCAGGCACACCGTACCGTCCTCCAGCGCCACACCGGCGGCGAATTTCTCGATTTCCTCTGCTCCTACCGGCCCGTCCACCGATGCCTCATAAAGCTTATACACGTGCTTTTTCGGTGACAGCATCCGATGGGCAAGCTCCCCGTCGTCGGTCAAAATTAAAAGCCCGGTGGTATCCCGGTCCAGCCTCCCCGCCGGAAACAGGTCACGGCGGGAAAGCACGGGCGGCACCAAATCCACCACGGTCTTCTCCCTAGAATCCCTACTGGCAGACACCACGCCCGCCGGTTTATTCATCATCAAATAAACATGTCTTTGAAACCGCAAAGGCTTCCCCTCTATGGTAATTTGATCCCGCTCCGGGTCAGTCTTAGTCTCAGGACGAGTGGCTAAAATGCCGTTGACATGAACCAGCCCGCGCCGAATCAGGATTCCCGCTTCTTTCCGGCTGCCAACGCCTTGTGAAGACAATATTTTATCCAACCGTTCCATGAACATCCCCATTTCGTTTCTTGACGCTCCGACATTTTCCCATATAAGGAGCTAATATATCATTAATCTTAAAAGTAAGTATAGCATATTCGGAGGTCTTTGAAAATAAAATCTTAGTCCACCGGCGCATTGGGCATTTCCGGGTCCGGCGCTAAGGTCTCCCGCTCTGTGCTGCTTTCCACAGGATATTTAGGCTCCTGAGAGGAAGCCGTTTCCAGTGCTGTCTGCTGCCCGCCTTCCGCTGCGGAGGCATCAGCCGTCGCGTCAGGATCCGCTGCCGCTTCCCCGGCTTGTGAAGCGGCAGCTTCCGGGCTGGCTGCTTCTGCACCGGAAGCTGTGCCTTCTCCTGGAGATACCTGCGTCAAGGAGGCGGTATCATTGGGATTAACAAAGCCGTGAATGAAGCCGTTCAGCTCCACCGAGCAGATATCCCCGCCGATGACCCTGCCGTCTAAAACCAGCAGGTTCGCCACTACTCCGGAATCCTTTCCCGGGTAATTGGTCACCTCATAGGTATACCGCTGGCAGGTGGCGCCGGCATATTTCAAAAGGTCCAGTCCCTGCTCTTTTTGAATTTGATTATATTTTTCATAGGTATCGTTAAAGGATGAGGGCAGCAAGACATCCACCTGCTCCATTGGCGTTTCCTTGACCTCCCAGCCAAATTGCTGCAAAAACGCTACCCGCTGGGATGCATCTGCTGCTGTCAGGCTGTATTCTCCAGTCTGCCCCACCGCCTTCGCTTCATCCGAACCACCCCGCAGCAAAAAGAACAGTGCTCCTGCCAAGATTATCAGGATCGCCGCCAATATAATCACGAGCTTTTTTTTAGACGCCTTCATGGACACTACAAACATTGCAAGCCCCTCCTTTTTAGTATTTTATCTATATGAAGGGACATGGTTGATTTAGAACCGCCGGGACAAGGAAAAAGAGGCCAGCGGGGAGAAAATCCAAACCTGGTTTTCTAGCTGCCGCTTTCCTCTTTTTCCTTAATGTATGATTTTCAGTTTTTCTGATAGGTTAAGTTTGGGTTTATTCGCCCGCGCCTTCCTGGGCAGCCTTTGATTCTTCGATAACCTTTTGTGCCACCTGAGCCGGGGCATCCTCATACCGGGCAAACTCGAAGGTAAAAGTGCCTCTGCCCTGAGTGCATTGGCGGATGAAGGTGGCGAAGTCATCCATTTCCGCCATGGGAACGTCGGCTTCCACGACCTGCATCCCGTTTTCTCCCGGATTCATGCCTAAAACACGGCCGCGGCGCTTATTGATTTCTCCCATCACGTCGCCCATGTTGGCGTCCGGAACGCAGGCCTTCAGATTGCCGATAGGCTCCAGCAGAGTGGGAGACGCCTGGGGAATCCCGTTTTTATAGGCGATGGCGGCCGCCATCTTGAACGCCATTTCTGAGGAATCTACCGGGTGGTAGGAGCCGTCGTACAGGGTAGCCTTCAGTCCTACCATAGGATAACCCGCCAGGGTTCCCTTTTGGATGCAGTCGCGCAAGCCCTTTTCCACCGCCGGGAAGAAGCCCTTCGGCACCGCGCCGCCTACGACCCGCTCGGCAAATTCCAAAGAATCGCTGTCGCAAGGCTCGAATTCGATCCACACATCACCGAACTGTCCGTGGCCGCCGGTCTGCTTCTTGTGCCGCCCCTGGACGGAGACCTTTTTCCGAATGGTCTCGCGGTAAGCGATCTTCGGCTTTTTCAGGGTAACCTCCACGCCGAATTTACTCTTTAATTTAGAAACCACCACATCTAGGTGCTGTTCGCCCATGCCGGAAATAATCATCTCATGGGTTTCCTGATTATTCTTAAAACGGATAGTGGGGTCTTCCTCACACAGGCGCATCACGCCTTGGGCTACCTTATCCTCCTCGCCCTTTTTCTTGGGATAGATCGCCATAGAGAGGCAGGGATTGGGGTACTCCACCCCATCCAGGGTAACCTTACGCACGGGAGAGCACAGGGTGTCGCCGGTATTAGTATTTTGCAGCTTGGGGGCGGCGCCGATGTCACCCGCGCCGATATAGGCGGCATCCTCCTGCTTTTTGCCTTTCACCGTCATCACCTTGGAGATTCTCTCCTGGTTGCCGGTGCGCATATTAACAAGCTGGGTTTCGGGGGAAACCTTGCCGGAGATCACTTTAAAATAAGAAAGCTTTCCTACAAAGGGGTCAGCGATGGTCTTGAACACAACAGCGGCAGGGGCTCCGTCCTCATTGACAGAAAGCTCCACCATATTGCCGTCGGGATCCAGCCCGATCTCATCGCTCTTTTCCGCAGCGGACGGAGCCAGCCACACCAAGCCGTTCAGCAGCTGGTCAATACCGAACGTATTAATCGCGTCGCCGCAGAACACGGGGCTGATGGCGCCGCTTTTAACGCCCTGGCTGACGCCTACGATAACCTCCTCGGGGGTAAAAGCCTCGCCGGAAAAGTATTTTTCGAACATTTCGTCGCTGGTTTCGGCCACCGCCTGATAAATAGCGGTCCGCAGACCCTCCAGGCGGTCGCCCATATCAGGCATGGGTACCTCCGACACCTTACCGTCGGGAGAATAAGCATAGGCCTTATATTCCAGCAGGTTTACGTAGCAGTTCGCCTGGCCGTCTACGATAAAAGGAACTACCACCGGGCAGACAGAGGGGCCAAAGGAAGCCTTCAGGGTCTCAAACACACGGTAGAACCGTGCGCTTTCATCGCACAGGCCGTTGACAAAGAACACCTTAGAAAGCCCGCGGCTTTCCGCCGCTTTGACCGCTTTTTCTGTCCCTACAGAAACGCCGTTTTTACCGGACACCGCGATCATGACCGTGTCCGCTGCCCGGACACCCTCCCACAGGCCGCCTTCAAAGTCAAAAAGGCCTGGAGTGTCGATAAAGTTCAGCTTTTTATTTTTCCATTCCACCGGGGCCACCGCCGTAGAAACAGAGGCCTTGCGTTTTACTTCCTCCGGATCAAAATCGCAAATTGTATTTCCGTCGGCAATCTTACCCAATCTATCGGAAGCACCGGAAAGATACAGCATCGATTCAATAATAGAGGTCTTGCCTGCCCCGCCATGGCCCGCCAGGGCGATATTCAGAATATTTTTTGCGTTGTACTGTTTCACGTATTGTGAACCCCTTTCTTGGCTCAGGACATTTTTAACAATCCCTGAGATAATTTACTTTTCAATTATATCTTATATGCACATGGATTTCAATATCAAATGAGGGTTTTTCACAAAAAAGTCTGCCTTAACGTAAAAACATTAGGCAGACTTTGTGTAAATTCTATAAAGATTAGACCATTTTCACCTCTAAGCCCAGCTTTTCGGCATAGGCTACGGTGCTTTGAGTGCCTCCGGTTTTCCCATCGTAATAGCAGATCAGCAGGGATGACCGGTCCACCATGTACCTGTTTCTTCTTTGATAGCAGCCCGGAGTATATCTAGTCTGAAGGGTGATCACGTCGTCACAGTGCTCCAGAAGAGTAAAATATTTCTCCCGCCAGAATTCACCCCAGGTATTCGCCTGCTCTTCAAAAGGCAAAACCGCTATTAACTGAATTTCAGGAAATTCCTCTTTCATGCCCAGCACCATTTCCCCGGCCAAAATGTCAAAGCCGGTACAGCCCCCGGTATAAAAAATCCGATAGCCCTTTTCAGCCGATTTCCGAATCACCGAGGACAGGCTCCAAAGAAATTTATCATATTCCAGATTTTCATCACTGACGGAAAAGGGAAGCTTTTCCGCCCGGTAGCCGGAAAAGCAGGCTGTTTCCTCTAATCCCATCCTATCAACACCTACGGCTTTCTAATCACGGTTACCAATAAGGTAACCACAACCCAAAAAATACTATATAGGGTAATCTCTAGAGCGCCGATCTGAGCCACCCCTGACACCACTGTCAAAAACGCCGCCATTAGAAAGCTGAGCAGTACAGTCAGTCTTTGCAGCACCAAGGCAGCTGTCATATTTCCCCGCACTCTGACGCACGCCGCCAGCACTCTGGCCAGCACATTCACCCGACCCTGGGTGGCCAGATAAGCTCTGGCGGAGGCTTCCTCTTTTCCTTCCAGATCCTTGAACCGTTTGGCGTACTCGGCTCCCAGCACCTTGACAGACCGGAAAAACAAGCCGAACCGGTCGCTGACCAGCTTAGCGGTCACATTGGGGTCTGTGGTGGACACCAGGAAAGACACACCGTTATCCTCCAGCCGCTGGAGCTCTTGCTTCATAGCAGGACTGAAGTCATAATTGGTAATCAGCATCGCTACAAGTTCGCCCGCCGAGGCAATATAGGTCACTTGGCGGCCGTTTTGGGTGTGCTCCAGCTCCACCGAACGGTCTGGCGGCGTAACGCCGTGGTTTTCCAGAAGATTCCGGTTGCCCACCAGCACACGCTTACCATGAACCCATCCCATCAGTCCCCGCTCATCCTCGTAGGAGAGACTGTCTACCGCAGGCAGCCGGCGCTCCTCGCTGACGATCTGCTCAAAGACATGGTACAGCGGGGAATCCACCGACTTAAGCATGGCCGCCGCCTCCAGCAGGGCTTTATCCAAAAGCCTGGTCTCAAAGGCCTTGACCTCATGAAGCACCACCGCGTTCTTTGGAAACAGGGTATTGCAGTCCAGCACCACCGCATTGGTATCGGCGAACTGGCGGATTCCCGGATACCCCACTATCATGGCGTCCAGTTTGGAAACCCTTTTGCACAGCCGAAACACCGGGAAATTCATGGTAAGCATGGTGCACATTGGCACGCACACGCACATGCTCAGGGCAAAGGCGGATACCGCGGCAAACAAGTCCCTGGAAATAAAATAGCTGACGACGCCAAGCGCTAGAGACAGACCGGCGCCAAGGAAGGAAATCCTGCCGGCGAACTCCTCGCTGGGATCCGGCTCATAGGAAAGCTGAAGGAAATTGCTTAAAAAGCCCGCCTTTTTCTGATAGGCGATGATCGGCTCTCCTACTCCTAGGCCGCGGCACATTTCCACAGCGCTTTCCCGGTCGTTATAAATTTTCGCCGCATACTTTTCGTCCGGCGAACAGATAAATTTAAAGTTCAGCTTTACCCGGCGCACAAGCGTCAGCTTGCCCCAGGCATTCAGCAGCAAGGCCAGCACCGCCAGATTGGCGTAAAGGCTTAGATCCGTGTTGGTAAACCTGTCAGCCGAGAAGAAACCGACGAGGATCTGAACCACCGCCGCAGCCCAGGCGAAAGCCACCGGCGCGTCGGCATTGCCCTTAAGGCGGGGCACGGATAAAAAGCCGTTTTTCAAAGTTGTCAGGCTTACCGCACCGGCCGCCAGCAGTAAAACCAGAGTGACACTCAGGTAAAGAGGGCTGTTGGTGATTAGCACGTCAGGCACATCAGGCAGATTCAGCCGCGCCAGCACCGTGGCGGCGGCGCTGAGAATCATTAATCCAGCCAGCACGCCGGTGCGGATCAAAAGGTTTTTCAGGTTTTTAAAAATCTCTTTTTTGATCGCGAACGCGTCCGACGGTTCCTTATAATCCTCTACCAGCTCTACCTGCCGGGGCTGAGGCATTACATCCTCAGGATCTTCTTCCTCTTGGGAGGAAAAAATCGCGAAATGCCTTTTTTTGACCTTTTCTTTCGTCCGTTTTTTTTTAACGGGCTCGAAAGCTTCCTCCGCTTCCTCCCGCTCAAGGTTCTGTTTACGCTCCTGCTGGGCCTTATGCTGAATAGCCTGGCGGGAGACCGCACACTCCGCCCTTAAATTTTCTCCGAATTTACCGGCTGCCGTATGGACCACAGGAAGCTGCGGCTCATAATGAAACAGCTTCGTATTCTCATGGTGCCGGATCTTTTTCCCAGCCTGCAGGTCCGCCAAATTGATGGTCACCGCCTGCACGGACGGCTTGTCCGGCTTATTTTCTCTCCGCGGCTTTTCATTTACCTGTCTTTCCGCAGCTTTAGGCCCTGTGGCCTGCGCCCTGTCCCGGCCTCCTGACAGCACGGTCACCTGAGCGGCCGTCTGGTTTTCTTCCTGGAGCAATTCTCCAATTGCCAGGCCGCCCAAATCAACCGCCGGAAGCTCCCTGTGCTCACAGTACAGCCTGGCGGCCTCCCGGGCGGTCAAGGGCTTTACCGTCTCCGGGTCTATCCGAATTACCCGGTTTTTCTGGGTCGGCGCCGGCTTCACCTTTCCGAACGCCTTTTCATAGCGGCTGACAGGCTTTTCCCTGCTTACCGCTTCCGTCTTTTCCTGGTCCTGCTGATTCTGAGCCTCGCCGCCCTCTTCGGCCTCTATTTTGTCCTGCGGCGTCTCCGCTTCCTGCTCTGCCTGCTGAGGAGCATGGGCTTGCTCGCTCTCCACAGCTTTCTCCGGATCCTTTTCTGCTTTTTCCGGTGCCTCGGCCGCTATCTCTTTTTCTCCCCCATCAGCAAGAGGATTTTCTACCGGCGGAGCCTGTTCATCCTGTTGCTCCTGTCCGCCAGCTTCCGGTCCTGAAGCTTCGGGCGCCTCCCCTTGGCCGTGGTCCTCTTGGCCCGCTGCCTCCTGAGGCTTAGAATCTGCCGAAGCCTCATCCGCTTTCTCCTCTGAGCCCTCCGATTCCTCCCAGCCGTCGCCGGCATCCGCTGCCGGTTCCATCGGCGCTTCTTTCTTGGCCTCCTCTTCCGGCGCCGTTTGTTCCAAGCGGCCCGTCTCTAACTCCTTACGGGAATCCGCATCCGCTTTTCTCCCATTGGGCCTCTCTGGCTGCTTCCGGGAGGCCTCCTCCTGGTCATCCTGGAAGAACAGCTCTGGCCGGATCGAAAAATCCTCTTCCTCATCATCTGCCCAAACAGCCTCTTGCGCGGGGACTTCCTCCGGTATCCGGGCTTCCTCCCAATCGTCCTCCGCAAAGGGGTCTTCTCCTTGCTGCGCCTCAGGAAGTGTGACTAGATTTTTAAAGAACGCCTTCAGCCTCCGGCCAAATCCCAGCTTCGGCTTTTGCTCATCCTCAGGCTCCTGCCCGTATTCTTCGCCGTCATCTGGCTCTTCCAGGCCTTCCTCGTATTCCGCTTCCTCGGGAAGCCCGCTTTCGTTCTCCGGGGGAAGCTGCCCGGGAAGCTCCTCCTGAGGAACCGGAGCCGGCTGTTCTTCCTTCTCCGGAATCAATTCCACCGGCCGGATCGTCTCCGCCCTCTCCCCGGTAACCTCGCTGATAATCCTGGCGATCTCCTGTGTGCCGAACTGAGGATTCTCAGGCTGACTGGCATTTTCCTTTTCATTCTTGATCTTTTCAAACGCCTGGGAGAACTCCTCCTTTTTCGGCGTCCAGGTCTGAGCCCTCACGGGCTCTTCCGGTTGTTCCGGCTGACTGATTTTATTAGAACGGCCTAAGGCCTCTAGAATACCGTTGACCTCCTGGGTCACGCCGATCGGCTTCAGCTCCTGAGCCGCCTGCTTTTTTCCGGTATCTTCGGCGGCCTTGGGCTTATTCTGCTGGGAGCTCGGGCCTCTTCCCTGCTTGATTGCGTCTAAAATTCCGCTGATCTCCTGGGTCATGCCAATTTCCGGCCGGTCTCCAGCCTTTGGGGATGGCTCGTCCCGGTTTTCTGAAAAAAAGAAGCTGGTACGGGCGGCGTGAATACCGCTCTGTCCTTCCCCGCCTCCGGGTCCCTTCAGCTTAATATCGCCATATTTGAGCATCAGCTCATCCGGCTCGTCATCCAGGCTTATCTTTTTAAACTTTCCCGTAAAGGACTGCAAAAAGCCCTTTTTATCCTCTTTCTCCTGCATAGCCTTCACCTACCATTCGCTGTCTTATTTCGCTTTGATTCCCTGCCTCTGTCTCATAAACTCATACATTAAGACTCCCGCCGCCACAGAAGCGTTCAAGGAATTAATCTTTCCCCGCATTGGCAGGGAAAGGATTACGTCGCATTTTTCCTTAACCAGCCGTCCGATTCCAGCGCCCTCGCTGCCGATCACCAAAGCCGCCGGTCCCGTAAGCTCCGCCTCGCACCAGGGGGTTCCTTCCATATCGGCACCGTAGATCCACAGGCCGCGCTTTTTCAAATCCTCCAGCGCCGCCGCCAGATTGGATACCCTGGCCACGGGCACATATTCCAAAGCGCCGGCCGAGGCCTTTCCCACGGTATAGGTGAGGCCCGCAGACCTGCGCTTAGGGATAATCACCCCATGAGCGCCCGTACATTCCGCTGTACGGAGAATAGCTCCCAGATTGTGGGGATCGTTCAGTTCGTCCGCCACAATGAGAAACGGCGGCTCGCCCCGCTCGTCCGCCAGCGCCAGCATATCCTCCACAGAAGCGTACTCATGGGCGGCGGCCAGCGCCGCAATTCCCTGATGATTCGCTCCCGGGCATAAAAACTCAAGCCTTTTCGGGTCTACTTCCTTCACGGCCACTCCTTGGGCCTTCGCCTTGGAAACAATGTCTCCTAGGCTGCCGTTTCTCGCGCCTCTCGCCACCAAAATACTTTCGATGGGCCTGGCGGAGCGGAGCGCCTCCTTTACGGCGTTTCTGCCGGCGATCACATCCTGGGCCGGCTCGGTTCTTTTTTCTGTCATATGATCTCCTTTATTTCCGCTTTTCAGGGAACCCTGAAAGAACCCCTAAAAAGAAAGCTATACTTATCTAGATAAAAATAAGTATAGCATAAGTATTAAGAAAAAAGAAGACATTTTTCGAGGATAAAACAGAAACAATCTGGTAAAAAACAATTAAATTTCTTTTAACGCGTCTAAATAAACCGCGCCGGCGTCTAAGTTTCTGGGCGGGATTCCGTAGGTGCCGGTAGAGGAATCCAAAAACAGGCTGATATGGGGAGGATTTACCGTAAAGGTCAGGTACATGGCGATAAACAGCGCCAAGGCAAAGGCGGCCGCGGGAAACCAGGGGCGGATTTTATTTGAGTCCGCCGCCATCACCTTGGAGGAGGCCAAAAAACCTAGAGCCGCGAACGCCGCAAAGCCTAGGATATCCGCCCATGCGTAGCTGGTCCCGAGGATTCCGGCGTAAAGAAGCCGGAACGCGATGGTTCCCGCGGTCATCACATAAAGCCCTGTTACACGGGCGACCACAAAATTTTTCAAAGGCAGCCTGAGAAAGCAAAGCTCCACGATCGACCAGCAGAGATAAGGCAAGGCCATGATCTTGACGGTTTCCCAAACGCTGCCGTTGGCGGCGCCGAACAAAATGGACCACACCGCCCCGCCGGAAAGCCGATAGCTGAAATGCAGCAAAAGCCCGGTAAGGCAGGTGAACGCCACGCCCCAGGCCTCAAGCTGCTGAAACCTTCCCTTTTGCCGATAGGTCATGAAAAGCCCTCCTTCTATGGTAAAGCGGCCAAAGCGCCGCCTATTATCCATATGAGGAGGGTTTCTTTTTTATGTCTGTCCTTCCCGTTTTTCGGGCAGAAGCATACTGTAATCCGGCAGGCTACAGCGCCACCGCCAGAAGAGCGATTCCCGCTCCCGCCAAAGCGGCGGCTCCCAGCCGCAGGCCCCAGAACAACGCCTTGTTTCGCCTGCGGAACGCCGACGGCGCGCCCAGCCGTTCCATAACCTGAATCGCCTCCCGGTGCAAGGCTTCGTAGGATTCTCCCGCATACTCCGGCTTAACCACAAACAGGGCCCGTTCATAAAAGGGGCTGTCCGTCTGAGTGACCTCGATCATCTGCCTGTTAACTCCCTTAATCACAATCGGTTCCTCCAATCAAAATTTAGAAGCAACCCTATTCTTGTCGTTTCTCCCGAAGGTTATACAGCCTGATAAGGAAAAACGGTCATTCGGAGCGCTTCTCCCGGCAGTATACCAAACGTATTTACATTAGTTAACATAAATATCGTGGATAACTAGGTTGATAATGTTGAAAACCCTGTGGAAAATGTTAAAAAGTCCCTTAGGACAGGCGTTCATAACTTATACACAAAATTCAACGCAACCACGTTATGTTAACTTTTATTGTTCCCTTCGTGAAAAACGACCATAACAGAGAGTAATTTCACCTTGTCAAAATGCAGTTTGCATAATTTTTACGTGAAAATCCTCCACAAATAGTTGACAATTTTCGAGGCAGCGTAAACTCGGCTTACTGTCCCTCCGGGATTCTAGAGGTCAAAAATTGTATGGAACGCTCGATAGAATCCTTAGAATTCCCAAAATCCCCGCCGATATTTCGGTAATCGAACATAGAACAGAAGTGGGTGACGTCCTTTTGAAGGCCATCCAAATAATTTTTCACCAAATCGCTGGCCGCCTGAGCAAACGCGCCATAATTTTTCTTGCCGACGCCCTTCTGCGCCCCCTCCAGCAAGGCGGTATAATGGGGCAAACACAAATAGGGCTGCTGGGAAAACAGCTCCCGGAATTCTTCTTCCTTTCCCCACAAGCGGTAAATGGTATCGAACATGCGAACCATCGCCCACTGGATCTGCTCGCAGACAAAGCAGCTTTCCGTCAGCTTCTTCGCGGCCTCTACCTCCTTTTTTCCAGGTACTCCCCGCTTGTCCAGGCGAAGCACGGATGTTTCAATCTCCTTTAGATGGCTTTCCAGGATCAAGGCGTTAGACAGCCGGCTGCCCTTTTTAAGCATCATGGAAAAATGGGGGTAGCAGAACCCCTGAACGTTGGTCACCTCCCGGATGTCCGGCTCCATCATAGCCGCGCCGGTGATGTACTCGGTAACCCGGTTTTCCAGGGTATCCCGCATGCGGCAAATGGGACAGCCCTCCTTCGGCTCGAACACCTCGCTGATCGGTATGGTGCAAATGTCTTCTCTCATATAGATTCCTCCGGTTTTATTTTCCTGACCAGCCCCAGTAGCGCCGGCCGGTAATTTATTGTATAATAAAATCTGATTTTGCCGTATCGAGAAATTTTTTGCCGGCAAGGCGCGGTTCTCGCTGGAGCATGAGCCAGCGGCCTTAGCTGCTTTTTGTACAGCCGCACGGAGCCGTAAGCTGAGATGGAGCTGCAGCGGATATTTCCCTGCAAAAGCAGCACGCCGTAGCGCAGGCGCCGCTGGCCGGGACGCCCCCGTTCTCTGTAAGGCAGCATAAGCTCTCAGTAAAACGCCGCGGAAAGGATAGATGCTTTTTGAATTGTCAACAAACGCCCGGCGGACTGCTCGTCACCGGAATCACCGATTTTTCCTTACCGGAAACCCTGGACTGCGGCCAGTGCTTCCGCTGGCAAAGGCTGGAATCCGGCGCTTACCGCGGCTCGGCCTACGGAAAGTCTTTAACTGTTTCCATGGATGAAAAAGGCCTTCTGCTTCAAGGAGCGGCAGAAGAGGATTTCCAGGCGCTTTGGCGTTCTTATTTTGACCTTGATCTTGATTATAACAAAATCAGAGGAGCTTTGGCAAACAAGGATCCGATTTTAAAGGAGGCGGCAGCCTTCGCTCCGGGCATCCGTATTTTGAACCAGGAGCCCTTCGAGACGCTGTGCTCCTTTATCATTTCCCAAAACAACAATATTCCCCGGATCAAAGGGATCATAGAGAGGCTGTGCCTGCTTTTTGAGAGGGAAACCGGCAGTGCCGACCGCTTTCCCACGGCGGAAATGCTGGCTTGCCGCCGTGAAGAGGATCTGGCACCGCTCCGCGCTGGCTGGCGAGCGGCTTACCTGTTAGACGCCGCTCAAAAGGTCGCCGGCGGTGAGGTCGACCTAGAGAGGATAAAAGCACTGCCCATGCCTGAAGCCAGGACAGAGCTGATGCGGATCAAAGGGGTGGGACCCAAGGTCGCGGAATGTGTTTTGCTGTACGGCCTTCACCGGCTGGAGGCGTTTCCGATGGACGTTTGGATGAAGCGGGCCATGGCCACGCTGTTCCCGGAAAAGAGCGTCCTGGATTTCGGCCCCTACGCTGGGATTGCACAGCAATATATTTTTCATTACAGCCGGCTCCATCCGGAGCTTTTCCGATAAAAAATCAAGGCAGCAGCATGGCCAGCAGCACAGTAAATACACCGGAAATCCCAATGGCGATGCCGCTCATAGCGCCCTCCGTTTCGCCAATTTCCACCGCCTTGCTGGTTCCTACCGCATGGCTGGCGGTTCCGATCGCCACTCCAGCGGCTACCGGATTTTTTACCCGGAACGCTTTGATCAGCAAGGGTGCCAGCATGGAGCCCAAAATTCCAGTTATGATCACGGCGGCTACCGTCACCGGGACGATTCCTCCATGCTGCCTGGAAATCTCCATCGCGATAGGCGTCGTGACAGACTTGGGCAGCATAGAGGCCGTCAGCTTTTCGTCCAGTCTAAAGGCCCGGCATAACCCATACACGCTGAGCATAGAAGTAAGTGAGCCGGCGGCGCAGCCCAGGAGCACCGGAAACAAATTCTTTTTCAGGATTTCCCGCTGCCGGTAAACGGACAAGGCCAGAGAGGCGGTAGCGGGAGCCAGGAACAGGGCGATGAAATCCCCGCCTGCCTGGTAGTGCTCCAAGGGGATATGGAACGCCAGCAATACCAGGGCTACTAAAATAATCGCTACAAGCAGCGGGTTGACCAACGGCGTTTTTGCCTTCCGGTTTAGCCAAACCCCTACAGCATAGGCAAGGATGCTCAGAACGATGCCGAACAGAGGCGAGCTGGTAACGGCTTCCATCACGAGTCCTCCTTGCCGGTCAATTTCTTTTGCAGCCATACGCCGAAGCGCACCGCGGCCGCGGTGACCCCAAAGGTGAGAAGCGTCGTCACAAGGCAAATCAGCAGAAGCTGCCACATGCTGTCCTTGACAAATTCAAACTGCTCTAAAATGCCCACTCCCGCCGGGATAAAGAAAAAGGCCATGTTCTGAAGCAGAAAATCCGCCTTTTGACGGATATGGTCAATCTTCAGTACTTTTAGGCACAGCAGCAGAAACAATAAAATCATGCTGAGCACGGAGGCCGGAAAAGGAAATGGAAGAAAACAAGCGGCTGCTTCTCCGATCAGGCAGACGCCGAACACAACGCCGATTTGCAGGATTACTTTCATGCTTTTTACTCCCGGAAGCGCTTTGCGCTTATTTCAAAAATAACGTCTCAAACAGCCGGAGCCCCTGCTCCTCGGAATATGCGCCCGGCGTGTTGGCGTAATGCTTCAGGCCGGTAAAGCGCTTGCGGTAAGACTGGATTTCCTCCTTAGTCATGGAGATCCTTTCCACCCCGCTTAAGGAATCTAAAAGCTGATTCACCGCCGGAAGATCCGTATCTAACACCCGCAGAAAGCGTTCCATTTTTTCCGGGGCGTATTGAGCGCAGTGCAGCAGCAAAGCCGGCAGGAACACTGCGCAGGCCTTTCCGTGAGGAATCCCGTGGTTTTCTGTCAGCACATAGCCGTAGGGATGGGGGAACGAGGTTCCGTGAGCGTTCAGAACCAAGCCCGCCCATAGAGAGCCATAATACATCTGTTCCCGGAACGCGGGCGTCATCTCCATTTCAGGCCTCATCATTTTCAGGCCCCGGTATACCATGGGCATGGCCTTTTCCGCCAAATACCCGGTAATATCATCGCAAGCCGGGGAAAAATAGCCCTCCACGGCATGACAGAAGGCATCGAGCCCGGTGGAAACCGTGGTATTATAAGACATTGTACCGGTATACGCCGGGTTCGCGATGGCAAGAGACGCGTAAAGCTCCGGCCCGGAAACAGACTTTTTCACAGCGTCCACGGTCAGCACAGAGGTAGGGCTGACCTCGCTGCCGGTGCCGGAGGTGGTACCGATCAGCACAATGGGCAGCGGCGGGTTTTTCCAGGCTTTTTGGAAAAAGCCTTCCCGGTCAAGCCCAGGGTTGGCCGCCAGCGCGGCTATGGCCTTCGCCGCGTCCAGAGGAGAGCCTCCTCCGATTCCCACCACAAACGCGGCCTTTTTCTCCGCCGCCAAAGCCGCCGCTTCCTCGCAGGAAGAGAGCAGGGGGTTTTCCGTAATCCCGTCGTATACAGTGCAGGAAATTTTTTCCCGGCGAAGCACTTCGGTCAGGTCGTCCAGGGCGCCGCTGGCTTTTGCCGAGCGCTTGCCCGTCACCACCATACAGGAATCCCCCAGCTTCTTCAGCTGGGCGGCGCTGTCCGCCAGGGCAGTTCTTCCGCTGACAACCCTTACCGGCATATAAAAGTCAAAATTCATAAAGCGTTCCTTCTTTCTTTAAAATTGCTTTTAAATATTTCTTTTCAGCCTCAGCATTTCACATTCGCTTCTTCCGGTTTTACGCCCCTTTTCTTCTTCCCGTGATTTCGCACCGAAAACAACCGCAAAGCTGGCTCTCTCCGCTTCTGTTTGCAGCTTCGGCCGCCTGCTGATTCCGGGCGGCGCGGCTGTTATTTTTATTTTCTCAGGTTTCCCCACGCTTCGAGCCGCTTTCCGCCGGCGCCTCCATCTATCTCTGCAGATGGTACTATTATACTACCTGGCTTTCCTGGTTGCAATCCGCGGCGGTTCCAATGCGGTTTATTCTTTCTCTAACTTTATTCTCTGGAAATCTGTGTTTTTCTACACTTTTTGTTGAAAGCCATTGAAAAAAATGATAGAATTATAATCTGTGATCGTAATTTTCGACCTTTGGAATAGGAGAACCTTTTGTGAAAATGTCTACAGGTAAGCACTCCCTAAAACTGCATCTTGTTCTTCTGGCGCTGCTGATCGCTGTGGTAGGCTTCGTGATCTGGCTTTACACCGGATACGTGGGGGAATCCACTCCCTATGAGGTCACCAACTACGCCATGGGCACCTATGTTCAGCAAACAGTATATGGTAAAAACGGCCAGGCCGGCGCTTCCGCCGCCGCCAACGCCATTTCCAGTCTGGAAAACGAAATTTCCTGGCGGGTAGACGGTTCAGAGATTCAAAAGCTCAACGAGCAGGCCGGCGGCGATCCTGTGAAGGTTTCCAAGGATACCTTTTCCATTCTTCAGGCCAGCCTCGATGTGGCCGAGGAAACCGGAGGAGCCTTTGATCCGACCATCTATCCTCTTTCTTCCCTGTGGGATTTCGGCGGAGATAACCAGCAGGTGCCTGCCCGTGAAGAGATTGACGCTTTTCTTCCTTATGTAAATTACCAGGATTTAGCTTTAAATGACGCCGCCTGCACCGCCCGGCTTGCGAAGGAGCTGGAAGCCGTGGATCTCGGGGCTGCCGGAAAGGGCGCCGCCTGCGATGCGGCTCTGCAGGCCTACCGCGACGCCGGCGTGGTCAACGCCGTCATCGCCGTGGGCGGAAGCATCGGCGTGATGGGCCGCAGGCTCACCCAGGAAAACTGGCGGATTTCCGTGCGGGATCCGGATAAAAGCGTAGACGACAGCGACGCCGGCATGGGAGTTTTAGAGCTTTCTGAGGGTTTTGTTTCCACCAGCGGCGTCTACGAAAAATATTTCGAACAGGATGGGATCCTTTATCATCATCTTTTAGACCCTTCCACTGGCTACCCGGTAGAAAATAATCTGTTGTCGGTTTCGGTCGTAGCTCAAACCGGTGTGCTTTCCGACCTGCTCTCCACCGCCTGCTTTGTGCTCGGCTTGGATAACAGCTTGTCCGTTCTGGAACATTATGACGCCCAGGCGATTTTTATCACCCGGGACAAAGAGGTCTATATCACCGAGGGCCTTAAGGACCGCTTTACCGTATCCAGTCAAGCTTACACGCTGAAGGAGCTGCAATGATAGAACAGCCTATGGAGAACCGGAAATGGTTCCAGAAAAGGGATTTACTTTTGATTCTGCTGGTTGGAGCCGCTGCCGCCGTTTTATTTTTTTGGCCCAAAGAACAGGGACAAGGACAAAAACGGCTGGGAAGAAAACCAGGCCATCGCCGAAGTAGTCAAGAAA
>OHAA01000401.1_pt1 | contig 23625 bp, 19 predicted proteins | sample 1606051 | NCBI WGS metagenome assembly OHAA01 (sample SAMEA3541493, study PRJEB24748) | human gut metagenome | biome: human gut; feature: human-associated habitat; material: faeces | place: China | collected 2012
GGCCCCTTCAAGCGTGAAGGGGCTGTCATCCTATAGGGATGACTGAGGAAGTTTTATTTTTTCACAGCCCCTTTTGATTTTTTCGCTTTATTATTCTCTGCTGAACAGGGCATCCACAAACTGCTGGGGATCAAAGGGACGGAAGTCCATCATACCTTCCCCAATCCCAATCCATTTCACGTCCAGCCCCAGTTCTTCCTTGATGGCGATAACCACGCCGCCTTTGGCCGTGCCGTCCAGTTTGGTCAGCACCACCCCGGTCACATGGGCCGTCTCCAGGAAAATCTTGGCCTGGGAAATGGCATTCTGCCCGGTGGTGGCATCCAGCACCAGCAGGGTTTCGTGGGGACCGTCCGGGACTTCCTTCCGGATTACCCGGTAAATCTTGTCCAGTTCCTTCATCAGGTTGGTCTTGTTGTGAAGCCGGCCAGCGGTATCCACAAACAGTACGTCGGCTTTCCGGGCAATGGCCGCCTGAAGGCCGTCGTACACCACCGCAGCCGGGTCCGCCCCGTCACCATGGGCGATTACATCCACCTGGGCCCGTTTGCCCCAGATTTGGAGCTGCTCGGTAGCCCCGGCCCGGAAAGTATCCGCTGCTGCCAGCATAACCTTATACCCCATAAGCCGGTAATAATTGCCCAGTTTGCCAATGGTGGTGGTCTTCCCCACCCCATTGACGCCAACTACCAGCACAATGGACGGATGGCCGGAAAAATGCATCCGGGGACCCGTGGTCTTTAGCATATTGGCAATATAGTTTTTCAAGAACGGCAGCGCTTCCGCCGGGGATTTGATTTCCCGGGTAGCCGCAGCCTTCCGCAAGGCAGCCATGATTTTTTCCGTAGTCTTGACCCCTACGTCCCCGGCCACCAGAATCATTTCCATTTCATCCATAAAATCGTCGTCCAGCTCCACGCTGACGCCGATTAGGTCTTCCATCCGATCCGTAAAATTCTTACGGGTCTTGCTCAAGCCATCTTTCAGTTGTTCTACAAAACTCATGCTTCCGCCACCTCCGACAACTTCACCGACAGGATCCGGGAAATACCGGACTGTTCCATGGTTACCCCATGGAGTACGTCCGCCGCCTCCATCGTCCCCTTCCGGTGGGTTATCACGATAAATTGGGTTTTCTCCCCGTACTCCCGCAGAAAACGGGCGAACCGGGAAATATTGGTTTCATCCAGGGGCGCATCAATTTCATCTAAGATGACAAAGGGCGCCGGCTGGTATTTTAACAGGGCAAACAAGAGGGCAATAACGGTCAGGGCCCGTTCCCCGCCGGAGAAAAGGGATAAGTTCCGCATTTTCTTTCCCGGGGGCTGCACCTCAATATCAATGCCTGATTCCAGTATATGATTTTCGTCCAAAATACGCAACCGGGCTTTTCCGCCCCCAAACAGCTGCTCATAGCATTCTGCAAAATAGCTGTTGATTTTGGCGAAGGCTTCCCTAAAACGCCGGGCCATATCGGAGTTGATGCTGGCAATAACGGTTTCCAGCTGCTCCTTGGCAGCGGTCATATCCTCGTACTGCCGGTTCAGGAAATCATACCGTTCCTTGGCCGTTTGGTACTCCTCCTCCGCCGTCAGGTTCACCGCACCCATGGCCTCCAGGTCCCCGGACAGCTGGTTCTCCTGCCGGTGCAGGTCCCCGGTTTCCACGTCCTTGAGGCTCTTGTTCCGGGCCTCTTCCTCCGTCACCTGGTAGGTTTCCTGGAGCTGCTGAAGGCAATGACTCTGCTCCGTAGCCTTCCGGACCTGCTCCATTTCCACGCTGCGGATTTTCTGCCGGACGCCTTCTTCCTGGCCGGCCAGTTTGGCCAGCTTTTCCTCAGTACCGGTCTTTTCCTGGGCCAGGGCTTCCCGCTCCGTCAGGAACTGGGCCTTGGCGTCTTCGGTGCCCGTCAGCGTTGCCTTGAGAGCTTCTGCCTGGGCTGCCAGCTTCTGGCAGGCCGCTTCGCTGTCCTTCTGGCTCTGCACCTGTTTCGCCTGCTGGGCTTCGTTGTCCGACAGCTCCTGCTGGGTCTTTTCCTCGTAGCTGTCCATGGTCTGGATCCGCTGGTTCAGGGCTTCCAGCTGGGTCTTTAGGCCGCTGGCCTCCACCAGGGCATCCTGGTACCGGCCGCTGGCCTGCTCCAGGTCCTGCCGCTGCTTGCCCAGCTGGGCCTCCAGTTCCTGGGACTCACTCTTTTCACGGGCATCCGCCTGTTCCATAGCCGCTACCTGGGGCTCCAGCTGCTTGCGCTGCTCCACCAGCTTCAGAAACTCTGCCGTCTGGCTGCGTTTTTCTTCCCGCAGCAGTTCCAGAGCTTCCTGCTTTTCCTGCCGCTCCTTTTGCTTCTGCTCCGCCTGGGTTTCCAGGCCCGCCCGGCGCACCGCCAGTTTCTGGAGCTCCGCCAGGCAATCGTCTTGGGCTTGTCGCTGCTCCTTCCCCTTTTGGGTAATAGCGTCCAGTTCCTTTTCCTGCTGCTGCAGCAGCTTCTCCAGTCCCTGGACTTCTTCCGTCAGATGGACGATTTCCTGCCGTCTGGCCAAAAAGCTCTTTCCCTGCTGCTTCTGGCCGCCGCTCATGGACCCACCGGCGCTGATTACGTCCCCGTCCAGGGTCACAATCCGCACCCGCATATCTGCCTTCCGGGCAGCTGCCAATGCATCGTCCAGGTTTTCTGCCACCAGCACCGTTCCCAAAAGGAACTGCACCGCCGGCCGCAGCTTTTCGTCACAGGTTACCAGGTCCGCAGCGACCCCCACAATACCCTTGGCCTGCGCGGCTTCCTTTTCCTTCCCATAAAGGGACCGGGGCCGGATGGTGTCCAGCGGCAGGAACGTAGCCCGGCCGCCCTGCTGCCGTTTCAGGTAGCCAATGGCATCTCGGGCCGATTGGGCGTCCTGGGTAATGATATTCTGCAAAGCGCCTCCCAGGGCTGTTTCCAGCGCCGTTACGTACTGGTCTTCCACGTGGAACAGCTCCGCCGTTACCCCGTATACCTGGGCCCGCCAGGGAGCCTTGGCCCCCAGCACGGTCTTAACCCCTTTGATGAACCCCTCGTGCTCCCGTTCCATATTGGACAGCACCTGAAGCCGGGCTTTTTTCTGGTTCAGGCTCCGGCGGTTGGCCTCCACCAGCTCGTGTTCCTTCCGGTAGTCCTCCGCCGCAGCCAGCAGTTCTTCTTCCAGGGTCTTTTTCTGCTTTTCCAGACTGGTGAGCCGGTCCGCCAGCCCCTGGAGTTCCTCCTGGGCTGCCTGGGCTGCCTGCTGGGCTTCGGCCACCTGGGCTTCCCCCGCCGCAAGCTTTTCCTTGCTTTGTTCCTGCTGCCGGTGGAGCCGGTCCTGCTCCTGGCAGATTCCCGTCAGCGTGTTCCGGGCCATCACCAGTTCCCGCATACTGTCAAACGCCTTGTCCTGGTACGTCTTGAGCTTATCCTGGGCGTCCTGGACCTCTTGGCTGAGCCGATTCTTTTCTTCCCCAGCAACAGCCAGCTTTTTCTGGGCCCGGGCCTCCGCCCCTTCCAGCCGGTCGTACTCCTCCGTTACCGTCAAAAGGTTCCGCTGGCTGATTTCCAGCTCGCCTTCCAGCCTGCTTTTGGCCTTGGCCAGCTGTTCCAGGCGGTTTTTCCCCTGTTCCAGCCGCTCCTGGTACACCGCCAGTTGACGGCCGTAGGAAGCAATTTCCCGCTCCTTGGCCAGGATTTCTTCCTGATACTGGGAATAGGCGTCTTCCTTTTCCTGGATCTTCTGGTTCAGTTCCTGGAGCTCCGTCTTCACCTGTTTCTGCTGGGCCTGGAGGGAGAGCAGTTCCTGCTCCCTGGCCGCACAAAGCTCCGTCAGCTGGGCCTTTTCCTGGTCAATTTTTTCCAGGGTCCGAAACAGCAAAGTCAGCCGCACCAGCTTTAACTGGGCGGCCTTTTCCTTATAGGCATGGGCCTTGGCTGCCGCCTCTCCTAACGGTTCCAGCTGTCCCTGGATCTCCGTCCGGATGTCCCGAATGCGCAGCAAATTGGCCCCGGTTTCTTCCAGCTTCCGCAGGGCCTCCTTCTTCCGCATCCGGTACTTGGCAATCCCGGCCGCTTCCTCAAATATGGAACGCCGGTCCTCAGGACGGCTGTTTAAGATTTCATCAATCTTGTTCTGGCCGATAATGGACATGGAACCCCGTCCCAGTCCCGTATCAGCCAAAAGGGCCAGCACGTCCTTCAGGCGGCAGTTCTTTTTGTTGATAAAATATTCACTTTCACCGCTGCGGTACACCCGGCGGCACAAGCTCACCTGGTCAAAGTCCAAAGGCAGCTCGTGGTCCGAATTGTCAAACAGCAGGGTGACTTCTGCCATGCCCATGGCCCGGCGAACCGAGCTGCCGGCAAAAATCACGTCCTCCATTTTGGTGCCCCGCAGGTACTTGATGCTCTGTTCCCCCATGACCCAGCGGATGGCATCGGAAATATTGCTCTTGCCGCTGCCGTTGGGCCCTACAATGGCGGTAATCCCCGGCTCAAAGTCCAGGCTCACCCGATCCGCAAAGGACTTGAACCCATGGGCCTCAAATGATTTTAAACGCACGGTACCGTTCCTTCTTACGCCTGAATATCGGACAGCGATACTTCATCTTCGCCGTCGATTTCTGCCAGGGTCACGTCCACCGTTTCGCTGGTGCTGGTAGGCACGTTCTTGCCTACGTAGTCCGCCCGGATGGGCAGCTCCCGATGACCCCGGTCCACCAAAACCGCCAGCTGAATGGCTTTGGGACGGCCCATATCAATCAGGGCGTCCAGGGCGCAGCGGATGGTACGGCCGGTAAACAGCACATCATCCACCAAAATCACCGTCTTGCCGTTGATGTCAAAGTCCAGTTCCGTTTCCTTTACAATGGGGTTATAGGCCAGGGTGGACAGGTCGTCCCGGTACAGGGTAATGTCCAGGGAACCCACAGGTACCTTTACGCCTTCAATTTCTGCCACCTGCTCCGCCAGGCGCTGGGCCAGGGGCACGCCCCGGGTCCGGATACCTACCAGGACCACATTTTCAACACCCTTGTTCTTTTCCACGATTTCGTGGGAAATCCGCACCAGGGAGCGGCGGATGGCATCTGCATCCAAAATGGTTTTTTTCTTGACGGAAGTACTCATGTTGTTCTCCTCCTTGTTAATGGAACTGCCCATTGCGCAAACGGGTCAGGATGGTTGCCATATCCTGGGGCACCGGGGCTTCAAACGTCATCCACTCCTGGGTCCGGGGATGCCGGAAAGTCAGGGTTTCCGAATGAAGCGCCTGCCCCTCAATGGAAAAACAGGTTTTCTGGGGACCATACTTGGGGTCCCCTACCAGCGGGTGGCCAATATACGTCATATGGACCCGGATCTGGTGGGTCCGCCCGGTCAGCAGCTTGCAGCGCACCACGGTAAATTTTCCGTAGCGCTCCAGCACCTGATAGTCCGTAGCCGCAAAACGGCCGCCCTGGGCCACCACCGCCATCTTTTTCCGGTCCTTGGGGTCCCGGTCCAGCTGGGTTTCAATATGCCCCTGGTCCTCCTTGATATTGCCCCGGACAATAGCCAGGTAGGTCCGCTTGGCCTCCTTGCTCTGAATCTGCTGGGACAGGGACAAATGGGCCAGGTCGTTCTTGGCCGCAATCATCACCCCAGAAGTATCCTTGTCCAGCCGGTGCACAATCCCCGGCCGCACCACCCCGTTGATGCCGGACAAATCATGGCAGTGGTACAAAAGAGCATTGACCAGCGTCCCGTCCGGATTGCCGGCTGCCGGATGCACCACCATGCCCCGGGGTTTGTTGATGACGATAACATCTTCATCTTCGTATAATATATCCAAAGGGATGTTTTGGGGTACCGCCTCCAGCGTTACCGCCGGGGGAATCAGCACCTGAAATACATCCCCTGTCTTTACTTTATAATTGGCTTTCACCGCTTTTCCCTGCCGGGTTACCCGGCCTTCCGCCAGGTCGTGCTGTACATTGGAACGGGTCAGGTCCAGCCGGGCTGCCAAAAACACATCTGCCCGCTGCCCCTTTTCTTCTTCCGTTACCGGGTCAGTGGTAATCAGTCGGTCTTGCCCGTTTTCCCCGAGTCCTTCTTCAGCGTACTCCATACAATCATTCCCACTCCTACACAGATAAAAATATCCGCCACGTTGAACACGGGCCAGATGAGAAAATCAAAAAAATCAATTACGTAACCGGTATGAATCCGGTCAATCATATTGCCCACAGCTCCGCCTAAAAAAAAGGCGGCACCCCAGCGGGTCAATCTTCCTTCCTGGCGGATATGGTCCCGCAGCAGAAAGGCAGCAATGGCTACCACTACAGTTATGCCGACAAAAAACAAACGCTGGTATTTTAACAAGCCAAAGGCAGCTCCAGGGTTCAGTACATACGTAAAGTGAAACACCCCGGGAATTACCGGAATGCTCATCCCTTCCGTCATGACGGACGCCGCCAGGAGCTTGGTCAGCCGATCCAGCACGGCCACCCCAAGAATGATTTCCAGCATGGATCTCGTTCTCTCCTTTACAGGCAAATTTTGATATAAAAAAAGAAAGAGCCCTACAATGCCGTACCAATTCCGAGTTTTGAACCTGCATGAGCAGGTGGGTGCCCTCCCTGCCACTTCTGATGTCCCCTCGAAAGGGCATATCATCAACGACCGGAGTACACGGGCTCCCTTATAGAGAGTGTTGGCTCAAAACATATGGAATTCGACTCGCACATCGGAGGGTTGCTCTTTTATTTGTATTATAACGCAAGGACAGCCAGTTGTCCAGTTTCTGAGAGAATTTCTTTACTCTGCCCGGAGCATCAGCCGAATCAGGGCCCGGATATGCAGGCGCATTACGTCCAAGGTTGGTACCGGGAGGGTCACCTGGTCAAACAGCAGGGGCAGTTCCGTACAGCCCAGCACCACCGCATCCAGCTTATGCTCCTCAATCATCCCTTCAGCCATTTCCGCCATAATCTTCCGGGTAGCCGGCACCACCCGGCCATACTCCAGTTCTGTCTTGATTTTATCGGCGATATACAGCTTTTCATTTTCACTGGGCGTAAAAATACCGATGCCCCGTTTGGCAAAGGCTCTCTGTACAAAATTTCCTTCCATGGTGGGCAGGGTGCCCAACAGCCCCACTTTTTTGTACCCGGATTCTTCTGCTTCCTCACAGGCCGTTTCCACCATGCTTACCAGAGGAATGGGAGACCGGGCCGCCAGGTCATCAAATACCACATGGGGCGTAATACCCGTTAACGCGCCGTAATCGGCCCCAGCCGCTGCCAAATGTTCAATCCCCTGCAGTAAGTATTGAATCAGGCCCTCATAATCCCGCTTGGCACAATAATCCAACACTTGAAATACGCTTAGGCTCTCAATGACCATGGGAGGAAACACCGGTTTATTCAGCTGTTCCTGAACGCCATAGACCAGTTCCCGATAATACATGATGGTGGATTCTGGGCCAATGCCGCCAATCAATCCTATTTTCTTCAATTCGCTGCCTCCTTAGTATCACCTGCCCGGCGCTGCCGGGCTCGCTGGTTTGGAGAATGGATAACCATACGAAAAAAGTGCAATTACCTTATCAGTATACCGCAAATATAAGAAATAGTAAATTTCATCTTTTCGTTTTTTCTTATAGACAGTTTTTCTTTGCCGCAAAACACCATTTTGTCCGCCTGCCGAGTACCTTATTCGGCTTTGAACGCACAAAAAAAGGATACACCGAAATGTACCCTTTCCTCTAGCTTATCTATAGACAAATTCTTATGCCAGGCAAAATTATTTATGCATGCTTTTTTTATTTAATGGGCAGATAAATTTCTCCCCTGCTGTACAGGGCGCCCTTCCCAGACAGCAGCACCCGGTCCTTTTTCAGGTGGCAGTACAGCACCCCGGTCCGCTGAGAGGCCTGGAAGGCCACCAGTTTCTTTCTGTCCAGCTTTTTCGCCCATAGGGGCACCACATGGCAATGGCCGGAACCACACACCGGATCCTCGATTACCTCCAGCTTGGGAGCGAAGCTCCGGGTCACACAGTCATACTTTTTCCCCGGTGCCGTCAAGTGGAGCAACAGCCCGTCCAGCTTCTTGACCTTTTCCGGGTCCGGCTGGGCTTTTTTCACCTGTTCCGCCGTTTCCAGTACGCACACCAGATCCCTGCCCATATAGGCTTCCTTGGGCTCCACCCCAATGGCTTCCGTCATAGCCTTGGTGACAGGCACGCTCTTCAGTTCATAGGCCGGCATATCCAAGGTAAACAGATCCCCGTCCCGGGTCACGGTCAACTTGCCGCTTTTGGTGACAAACACCAGCTCCGTGGCCTTCTTTTCCACAAAGTGGGACAGCACATAAGCCGTACCCAGGGTAGCATGACCACACAGGTCGATTTCCCCACCCGGGGTAAACCAGCGCAGGCCGTACTTCTTCCCCTGCTTTACCGTAAAAGCCGTTTCCGACAGCCGGTTTTCCTGGGCAATTTGCTGCATCACCTGGTCTTCCGGCCAGGCTTCCAGCACGCACACCGCCGCCGGATTCCCTTGGAATACCTGATCCGTAAAAGCATCCACTACATATTGCTTAAAAATTTTATGTTTCATTGGCTTTTCCTCCTTGAATCTCCACTTTCTCACTACATAGGCCCATTTCATTATATCCTGCCCACGGCTCTCTGTAAATGTTTCTAAAAGCTATAGATAAATGCGGATATATTAGTACATATTCAAAAAATCTTGTACGTTCTTGAACATTTTTCCTGTTTTTTTAGAGTAAAATCACTGCTTGTTCACAAATTCTTGACAACTTTATGAGATTTTTTTATATTGAAATTGTCAAAATCGGCAGTACCTGAATACGAAAGGATGTGGATGAAATGCAGTTCAAAAAGTTGGAAAAAATGCTGGCCGTTTCTGCCCTGTCTTTGGGCCTGTCCCTGGGCTTTATGGTGGATGCCCACGCCATGGTAGGCGGCAAGCCCGTCATCGGCATCTCCTGGAAGAGCAATACCCAGGATTACGCAGCCTTTAAGCGCATTATTGAGCTGGCAGGGGGCGTACCCGTGGAATTGGGTCAGATTAAGAGCCAGTCCGTTGCCTACGACAAGGACGGCGCCGTAGCCCCCGCAGACCTGGAACCCTCCGGTATGCTCAAGCACAAATATGCTGTGAAAATCAAAGACAAGAACTTTGCCAAAACCAACGTGACGGAAGTCATGCAGGGCGTAGACGGCGTCTTTGGCACCGGTGGTGAAGACATCAGTCCCTCCCTGTATAAGGATGAAGAAAAAGAACTGAACCATAACGAAACCATCAATGCTGCCCGGGATATTTCTGACTACACCCTTCAGGCCTACTGCCTGGCCAAGGACATCCCCACCCTGGACGTCTGCCGCAGCGAGCAAATGCTGGGCGTAGTTTCCGGCGCCAAGATGATTCAGGATATGACCGACTACTATGCCGGCAAGGATAAGGTCTACGAAGGTACCTTCCACCGGATGCCCCCCGGCGTCCCCAACCGGACCTACGCCCGTCACGACGTGCATATTCTTCCGGTAAACTCCTACCTGCGGGCCATTGTAGGCAGCGATGAGCTGAAGAACGTTTCCAGCTGGCACCATCAGGCCATTGAAAGCATTGCGGGTACTGACCTGGTACAGACCGCAGAAACTACCTACAAAGGCGTTTCCATTATCGAAGGGGTGGAAAATCCTCACAAGACCTTTATGGTTGCGCTCCAGTTCCATCCAGAAAACGACCTGAAGCAGGTTCTCATCAACAAAAAAGACCCCAAGGACTTCTGCGACACCAAGATTTCCCTGGACTTCTTTAAAGCCCTGGTAAAAGCCGCCAAAGATAAAGCCCTGCAAGCAACCAAATAAAATTGTAAAAAAAGACTGTGAAATAATAAAACTTCTATCGTCGTTCGTTCCTTATTACCTTCAACATTTATGGGGAAGGTGCCGCACAACGTGCGGCGGAAAGGGCGGCGACACTTCCTGAGCGGTTCGCTGCTAGCCAGTCATTTTCGCCTTGCAGGCTCAATTTCTGGGCAGCTATCGCATGGGCCTTATTGACCAAACAGCCACTTGCAGAATGTGTCGGGCTGTTTGGATGCGGCCGCAATGCTTGCAGGAAGCGTTCTATACCACTACTGGTCAGGTAACAGACTAGGGGTAGTGCAGACATTTACGAACTATGCTGCTTTGCTATACCCGTTTAGTACATGACTCGTAGTGGTCTAAGACTGGCCCCTGCAAGCGTGAAGGGGCCGTCAGTCCGCAGGACTGACTGAGGAAGTTTATTAGAATACGGTTATAAAGAACAAAAAAACGGCTTGCAAACTCTTTTGAGCTCGCAAGCTGTTTTTTCTTTCGGGGTAGGTATTATTTCACACCCCCTTTTTCGTATACTACCTCAAAAGGAGTTTCAAGAGCCCCGCTACGCTTAATTGCGCTGGGGTGAGGAACTCCTTTTTTATGCCTTACAGCAAATTCAGCTGCCGCCCCAGCTTTTCTGCTTCTGCCAAATCCTTGGGGAATTGCAGGCTGTGATGGGCCTGTTTATCCCCTTCACTAAAGCTGGCCATGTTGTACTGGCTGTAATCCTTCACCTGAAGGGTATCACAGGAGGCCAGGGTAAAAATCTGTCCGCCCAAGATGTGGAACAGCTCCGCTTCCCCAGCCCATTTGGTCTTGTAATGTTCTTCGTAATATTCCTTGGGAGCGTTCATGGTATAAATCAGCCCCACCTGGATATGTCCATGGAAATAGGAAGAATAGTCATCGTAAGAAAAACCGCAGAAAATCAGCCGTTCCAAAAAAGCCTTCAGCTGAGCCACCGGCTCCCCAAAATAGATGGGCGTACCGATAATCAGCGTATCAGCCTGGTAAATCTTGTCAATGAGCGGAGAATAGTCGTCGGGCCATACGCAGTGGCAGCGCTTCCCGCTCTTGCTCTTGCAGGCCAGGCAGCTCCGGCAGCCGGAACCCTTCAAATCATACAAATGAACCAGTTCCGTTTCCGAGCCCGCCGCCTTGGCGCCCCGCTCTGCTGCCTCTACCAATTGGGCCGTATTCCAATCCTTCCGGGGACTGGCATTGATGAGTATTGTCTTTTTCATAGGAACTCCTTCTTTCGCAAACCTAGCGCAATTGTTGTACACATCTATTATACACCCATCTCCCAGCTTCCACCTGCACTTTCCGCTTTTAGGAGAAAAATATCGCCGTGCGCTGGGGCTACGTGTCACGCCCTTTGGGCTGGCCAGTTGGGTTCGCTTTAACTTTAACCGCCGGAGCCCCACCACACACGGAAAAAGGCCCGCATCCCTAAGGACGCGGGCCAAACTTGTTTTGCAATTATTTCGGGTAGTTGTTGGAGGAATTTTCCTTCAGCAATACGTCGTGGGCACCGCCTTCTACCAAGCTGGTAGCAGAAACCAAAGTCAGTTTGGCTTTCTTCTGCAATTCAGGAATGGTGAGCGCACCGCAGTTGCACATGGTGGAACGAATCTTGGAGGTGGTCAGGTTTACGTTGTCCTTCAGGCTGCCTGCGTAAGGAACGTAGGAATCAACGCCTTCTTCGAAGGACAGCTTCTTGTCGCCGCCCAGATCGTACCGCTGCCAGTTGCGGGCACGGGCAGAACCTTCGCCCCAGTACTCTTTCATGTAGGTGCCGTTGATGTTCACCTTGTTGGTAGGAGATTCATCGAAGCGGGCAAAATAGCGGCCCAGCATGATGAAGTCAGCACCCATGGCCAGAGCCAGGGTCATGTGGTAATCGTACACAATGCCGCCGTCGGAGCAGATGGGCACGTAGATACCGGTTTCCTTGTAGTATTCGTCCCGGGCTTTGGCTACTTCAATCACTGCGGTAGCCTGGCCGCGGCCGATACCTTTTTGTTCACGGGTAATGCAGATGGAACCGCCGCCGATACCGATTTTCACAAAATCAGCACCGCATTCCGCCAGGAAGCGGAAGCCTTCAGCGTCAACCACGTTGCCGGCGCCAACCTTTACAGAGTCGCCATATTTGGCACGAATCCATTCCAGGGTCCGTTTTTGCCATTCGCTGTAGCCTTCGGAGGAGTCGATGCACAGCACATCGGCACCAGCTTCCACCAGAGCAGGAACGCGCTGTTCATAGTCCCGGGTGTTGATGCCGGCACCTACTACGTGGCGCTTCTTGTCGTCCAGCAGTTCCAGCGGATACTGCTTATGGGTGGAATAGTCCTTGCGGAATACCATGTACATCAGGTTGCCGTCTTTGTCAATGATGGGCAGGGTATTCAGCTTGTGTTCCCAGATAATGTCGTTGGCTTGCTTCAGCGTAGTATCGCTGGTACCAATGACCATATCCGCTACAGGGGTCATGAAGTCCTTTACCAGGTCCGTCATTTGCATCCGGCTGATCCGGTAGTCACGGCTGGTCACAATCCCTTCCAGATGACCATGTACGGAGCCGTCAGAAGTAACTGCCATGGTAGAATGGCCGGTTCTTTCCTTCAGAGCCAGTACATCAGCCAGGGTGCAGTCAGGCCGCAGGTTGGAATCGCTGACTACGAAACCGGCTTTATAGCTTTTTACCCGGGCAACCATGGCTGCTTCGCTTTCAATGCTCTGGGAACCGTAGATGAAGGACAAGCCGCCTTCACGGGACAGGGCAATGGCCATGTTGTCGTCGGATACGGACTGCATGATTGCAGACACCAGGGGAATATTCAATGTCAAGGGTGCTTGTTCACCCTTCTTAAATTTTACCAGCGGTGTTTTCAAACTCACATTTGCAGGAATGCATTCGCTGGAAGAGTATCCAGGCACCAAGAGGTACTCACTAAAAGTGTGCGCAGGTTCATCATAAATAAAAGCCATTGTAATCCCCCTTTTGAAGTATTTTTTCTATTCTAGCACCACACTGTCACAATTGCAACAATTTATTTCAATCTTTTTAAGGCTCTCCAGGCAATATCGTGACGATAGTGCACACCTTCAAAATGGATCTTTTCTACAGCGGCGTAAGCCTTCTTCTGGGCCGCAGCAATGGAGTCGTCCACAGCCGTAACACCCAGTACCCGACCGCCGTTAGTGACAATCTGGCCGTCCTTTTCCTTGGTCCCGGCGTGGAAAACCACCACCTGGTCCAGGGCGCCAGCTTCTGCAAGGCCGGTAATGGGCAGGCCTTTGGGATAGGATTCCGGATAGCCGCCGGAAGCCATAACCACGCACACCGCAGCCTTGGTGCTCCATTTTACCAGGTCCGGCGTCAGGGTACCCGTGGAGCAGGCCACCATAATCTGAGCCAGGTCGCTGTCCAAGAGGGGCAGCACTACCTGGGTTTCCGGATCCCCAAAACGGGCGTTGAATTCTACTACCTTAATGCTGTCGCCTTTGATCATCAGGCCAGCGTACAGGCAGCCCGTGTAGGTGCGGCCTTCCTTGGCCAGGGCATCTACCACCGGGCGCAGAATGGTTTCCACCGTCTTCTGCTTCAGGGCGTCCGTCATCACCGGAGCCGGGCAGTAAGCCCCCATGCCGCCGGTGTTGGGGCCTTCGTCCCCATCGTTCACCCGTTTATGGTCCTGGGCAGCCAGCATGGGCACAATGGTCTTGCCGTCCGTAAAGGCCAGGAGAGAAGCTTCCTCCCCTTCCATAAATTCTTCGATAACCACCCGGTTGCCGGCGGTGCCAAACTTGTGGTTGCCCATCATCTCGTCCAAAGCGTCCAGGGCTTCCTGCTTGGTCATGGCTACCACCACGCCCTTGCCGGCTGCCAGGCCGTCCGCCTTGATGACGATGGGAGCGCCCTTTTCCTCTACAAAGGCCCGGGCGTCCGCCAGGTTGTCACAGACCTTGAAAAAGGCCGTGGGAATATGGTATTTCTCCATTAGTTCCTTGGAGAAAATCTTGGAACCTTCAATTTCCGCAGCCTTGGCGCTGGGTCCAAAAATGGTCAGGCCCCGGCCTCTGAAAACGTCCACAATCCCGGCCACCAGAGGGGCTTCCGGCCCCACTACGGTCAGGTCGATTTGATGTTCCTCAGCCCAGTCCGCCAGCCCTTCCAGGTTGGTTACGTCCAGGTCCACACATTCTGCCAGGTTCTTCATGCCGGGATTGCCCGGTGCTGCATATACTTTATCCACACTGGGGCTTTGGGCCAATTTCCATACCAGGGTATGTTCCCGGCCGCCGCCGCCAATTACCAATACCTGCATCTTGCTCCCCCTTATGCCTTTTCGCTGTCCAGCTGCTTTTTCAGATAGGCGCTGATGGCCGTATCATAGGCTGCCGTATGGGCAAAGGCTTCCTGGGCCAGCATTTTCCGGGTATGCAGGTCGATATCGCCCTTTTCGTCCAGCAGCTTCATCAGGCCTTCATAACGGTCCGGATTGGTGATGATCACCACATCGTGGAAGTTCTTGGCAGAAGCCCGCACCATGGCAGGGCCGCCGATGTCGATGTTCTCGATGGCTTCCGCTTCCGTTACGCCAGGTTTGGCAATGGTCTGTTCAAAAGGATACAGATTGCACACCACCAGGTCGATGGGGCGAATGCCGTTGTCCTTCATGTCCTGCATATGCTGGGGATTGCTGCGGATGGCCAGAATGCCCCCGTGAATTTTCGGGTTCAGGGTTTTTACCCGGCCGTCCATCATTTCCGGGGTACCGGTCACGTCACTGACATAGGTGACAGGAATCCCTGCAGCCTTGATGGCTTTCATGGTGCCGCCGGTGGAAATGATTTCAATGCCTTTCTTATGCAGGAAAGCAGCCAGTTCCACAATGCCTTTTTTATCGGATACACTCAACAATGCTCTTGCAATGGTCATAACGCGCTACTCCTTCCGGATTTTTACTTTTCTGCCTTTGACTTCCAGCCGATTTTCCGCCCACAGCTTCACCACTTCCGGCAGGATGGTATGTTCCTGCACCAGAATCCGGGCAGCCAGGGTATCGTGGGTATCCTCATCCATGACAGGCACCGCAGCCTGCATAATGATGGGCCCCGTGTCCATGCCGGCATCCACAAAGTGCACCGTGCAGCCGGCAATCTTTACCCCGTAGTTCAGTGCCTGTCCCTGGGCGTCCAGGCCCGTAAAGGACGGCAAAAGCGCCGGGTGGATGTTGATAATCTGATGGGGCCAGGAGTTTACAAAATCAGCGCTCAAAATGCGCATAAAGCCAGCCAGGACCACCAGTTCCACCTGTGCGTCCCGGAGCTTTTTGTCGATGGCCGCCTCAAAGGAGGCCTTGTCCTTGTAATCCTGCCGGGCAATGGCATAGTGGGCAATCCCCGCCTTTTGGGCCCGTTCCAGGGCGTAGGCTTCCGGACTGTCACTAATCACCACAGCCACTTCTATAGGAAGGTTTTCTTCCCGGATTTTGTCCAGGACGGCCTGAAAATTGCTTCCCCGGCCGCTGACCAAAACCCCGATTTTCCGCTTATTCACCGAATACGCCGCCTTTCAGCACAGTCTTCTTGGTGCCGGGTACCACTTCACCCAGTTCGTAGAAGGTTTCCCCTTCAGCCTTCAGATGCGCCCGCAGAGCCTCGGCTTCTTCCGGAGCCACAACCAGGACCATGCCCACGCCCATGTTGAAGGTGCGGTACATTTCCGGCCAGGGCACATTGCCCCATTCCTGGAGCTTCTTGAAGACCATGGGTACTTCCCAGGCATCTGCATGTACCAGGGCGTCGCAGCCTTCCGGCAGGATCCGGGGAATGTTGTCGTAGAAACCGCCGCCGGTAATGTGTACCATGCCGTGGAGGTTGAACTTGTGAATCAGCGGCAGCACCGTGCGGGGATACAGCCGGGTAGGCGTCAGCAGTTCTTCGCCCAGGGTTTTGCCAAATTCCGGAATCATAGTGTCCACGGACAGGCCCTGTGCTTCAAAGCAGATCTTCCGCACCAGGGAGAAGCCGTTGGAATGCACGCCCGTAGAAGGCAGGCCCAAGAGCACGTCCCCCGGTTTTACCTGGTCCCCGGTAATCATCTTGTCCCGTTCCACAACGCCCACGGAGAAGCCGGCAATATCGTATTCATCTTTGGCATAGAAGCCGGCCATTTCCGCCGTTTCCCCGCCAATCAAAGCACAGCCGGATTCCTTGCAGGCCCCGGCCACACCCTTAACGATGTCGGCAATCTTCTGGGAGTCTACTTTTGCCGTAGCAATATAGTCCAGGAAGAACAGCGGTTCAGCACCCTGCACCAGGATATCGTTGACGCACATGGCCACAGCGTCCTGACCAATGGTGTCGTGACGGTCCATCATAAAAGCAATCTTCAGTTTGGTGCCCACGCCATCGGTACCGGATACCAGGACCGGATCCTTGTACTTATTGCCCAGGGCAAACAGGCCGCCGAAGCCGCCCAGGTCCCCGATTACTTCCGGACGGTACGTAGCCCGCACACTGTCCTTCATCAATTCAACGGCTTTGTTGCCGGCATCAATATCTACACCTGCATCTGCATAGGTAATAACCTTTTTCTCAGTCACGCTGTTTCCTCCTCAGCAACTCGTCTCAAACTGGAATTTGGAGCCCAGCTCCATTTCTTTATCTGCTCCATCTGGATACTTGGCGTTGAAGCAGGCATAGCACATATCATCGGGGTTCAGCACGGACAGGGAACTGCGCAGACCTTCCATACTAATATAATGAAGGCTGTCAGCCTTGATGTATTCCCGGATTTCTTCTTCCGTCTTGCTGGCGGCAATCAGTTCCTTCCGTTCAGAAGTATCAATGCCGTAGTAGCAGGAATCCATAACCGGAGGAGAGCTGATGCACACGTGCACCGCCGTAGCCCCGGCATCCCGCAGCAGCTGGACAATCTTGCCGCTGGTAGTGCCCCGGACGATGGAGTCGTCCACCATCACCACGGATTTGCCGGCCACCAGGCTCCGGTTGGCATTCAGCTTCAGGCGTACCGCGTTCAGCCGCTGCTTTTGGGTGGGCTGAATGAAGGTACGGCCAATGTATTTGTTCTTGGTCAGACCTTCCACAAAGGGAATGCCTGCTTCCAGGCCGTAGCCAATAGCAGCAGGGGTACCGGAATCAGGCACGGAGATAACAATATCCGCCTTGATGTTCTTGGTTTCCCGAGCCAGCTGCCGGCCCATGTTGATCCGGGCCTGGTAAATGCTTTCCCCGTCCATAATGCTGTCCGGACGGGCAAAATACACGTATTCAAACACGCAGTGGGCCAGATGTTCCGGCTTGTGGGTGCTGTACATAATGCTCTTGGGTTCGGCGTTTTCATCGTCAATGACAATCATTTCGCCGGCTTCCAAATCCCGCACGTATTTGGCCCCTACCAGGTCCAAGGCACAGGTTTCCGAAGCCACCACCCAGCCCTTGTCCAAGCGGCCCAGGCACAGCGGCCGGAAGCCATAGGGATCCCGGAAAGCAATCAGCTGTTCGTCGTTCATAATCAGGATGGAAAAGGCACCCTTAATGGTGTTGGCAGCTTCCGCCACCCGTTCCGGCAGCGTTGCTTTCCGGCTCCGGGTAATCAAAGACAGCACCACTTCGCTGTCCACCGTGGTCTGGAACATAGCGCCTTCCTTGGCCAATTGAGAACGCAGCTGGGCTGCATTGGTCAGGTTCCCATTATGGGACAGGGCCAAGTTGCCGCCATCATAAAAAACTTTCAGAGGCTGAACATTGTAGGGAATGCTGGAACCCGTAGTGGAATAACGCACGTGGCCAATAGCCATATAGCCGTCCAGTCCCCGGACCCCGTCCTTGAACACATCATTGACCAAACCCATGGCCTTTTTGATATGCATATGGCGGCCGTCGGATACGGCAATGCCGGCACTTTCCTGGCCTCTATGCTGCAGGGCAAACAAGCCCCAGTAGGTATTGAGCGCTACATCATCTTTTTTCGAATAAATGCCGAATACGCCGCATTCTTCGTGCAGCTTATCCTCTGCAAAGTCTCTTTCCGTCATAGTTCCTCCTGAACTTATTGCTTATTGGCCGCAGCGCGGGTGGCAGCCAGTTTTTCGCCTTTTGCTTTTACTTCTTCCTGCATTTGTTTTCTATGGGCAGCCAGTTTTTCCACCAGTTCCGGATACTTTTCAGCCAGGATTTGGACAGCAAACAAAGCCGCATTCTTGGCCCCGTTAATGGCCATGGTAGCCACAGGGATTCCAGAAGGCATTTGGACAAAGCTCAAGAGAGCGTCTACGCCATTTAAGGCCGTAGCATTGATAGGCACGCCGATCACCGGCAGGGTGGTATAGGAAGCAATTACGCCGCCCAGATGAGCCGCAGCCCCGGCAGCCGCAATAATCACTTCTACGCCCCGGTCTCTGGCACCGGCAGCAAATTCCTTTACCAGCTCAGGAGTGCGGTGTGCACTGGCAACCACAACTTCCACTTCAACGCCGAAATCCTTCAAGGTTTTTTCAGCAGGTTCCAAAACAGGCCAATCAGAATTACTTCCCATAATCAATGCAACTTTCATATCAGCACCTCCAAAGAAAAAAGGCTCAAGAGTCCTTCTAGCATCAATGTATCGGTTACTCCCAAGCCAAACTGTGACCAGCTTAATTCGTATTATCATTCTATCAATGCTATTGGGCAATGTCAATATTTTATCGAACTTTTATCATATATGTTACACTATCGTTCGTAATAATCGAAAACTTTTCAATTTGTAGCCCCCATTTCACTAAAAGCATACTATAATAGTAATATAAGAGGTGATTCCTATGCTGCATTTTTGGCGAAAAGCAGCCCTGCTGCCGCTTTTCCTTTTTACTCTAGTGGCCGCTTTCCCCAGGGCAGGTGAGCTGTCCCCGGCTATAGCCGTGCCCCATCCTTCCCTGGGCAGCGGCTCCTCCATTCCTACGCCCCACGTAAGCCAGCCCCAGGTGAGCACCCATCCCGTTTCCGTACCCACCCCGGTGCCCCACGCCCCAGCCCGGATTCCCCAGGTGCGTTCCCTGCCCATTCCGGAGCCCCAGGTGACCACGCCGCAGGTGACGGCCCCCAGCCGTAGCCCCCAGCCCTATGTGAGCCCCGTGGTTCCCGGCGCCGGAGAAAAACTGGACGTGTACCGGCCCGGCCTTACCCTGTTTTCCTGGGAAGCACCCCGTACCTACGGCGTCTTTGGCCAGTACACCACCCTGTTCCCCTACCGCCACGACCCGAACTATACAGCCGGCTGGTGGAAGCCCTGGCCCCTCCTTTCCCCGGAAGACCTGTTCCGCACCCGTCTCTTGGGCCAGCCCCTGGAAACTGTCATTCATTAACAAAAATGACCTTCCTGCCGCAAAAGCAGAAAGGTCATTTTTTATTCACTTACTTCGTAAAGGGTACAACGCCTTCCACCGCCTGGGCAGCGGTAATCCGCTGTCCTTCATGGTCCAGGTCGATGAGCACATACTTGCTGTTGCCCATGCCCAGTTCTTCCATATAGGTCAGCTGGCGCAACCCGTGCCGGGATTCCATCCGTTCCACCAGGTCGTGGTGGTCCTTTTCCTGCATGGCGTACACCATATCAATGGAAGCCTGGTCCACGGACAAAATATCCAGGGACGCTGTAATGCCTACGTTAGGAGTTACCACCGGCTGAGCCGCTACCCCTTCGCAGTCGCAGGACACGGACATATTCCGCAGCACATTGATGTAGGCCACATGGCCGGCAAAATAATCAATGGTGGCCTTGGTGGATTCCGTCATCCGTTCCATAAATTCTTCCTTGGCAATATCCCATTGGTTGGGCTGCCCCGGAGTGGTATGGATCATGGCCTTGCCAATCCGGCCGTCAGCGCAGCCAATGCCGATGTTCTTGTCAGAGCCCCCAAAACCGCCCTGGACATGGCCCTTAAAATGGGTCAGGGCCAGCAGGGAATCGTAATTGGTCAAATGGCTGCCCATGGACATTTCCGTAAACCACTTGCCGCCCTTGACCGGCAGCATAACCGTGCCTTCCTCGTCCAGGATATCCACCGGAGCAAAGGTCCAGCCGTTGGTTTCCAGGGTCTTCCGGTGCTCCTCCGTGGTGTACCGGCCGCCCTCGTAATAAGTGTTGGTTTCAATAATGGAAGCCGTGGGCAGACGCTTTTCCAGCAGTTCCTTCACCCAGGGCCGGGGAATGATGTTGGGACCGTGGTGTTCACCCGTATGGAGCTTGACCCCCACCTTGCCGGTCAAATGGGCCGAAATCTTATCGTAAATCTTCAGCAGCCCTTGGGCGGACAAATCCCGGGTAAAATACACAATGGATTCATTGCCCGTTCTTTTTTCATAGGGAATATACGTATCACCGTCAAAACGAGTTACCTTTTTTTCTGTCATAGGAATTCCTCCTTCAGCTAAAACCATGGGTTGTGCAGAATTCGCACAGTCTTGCATACTACCATTGTACTCGCCTTTCAGGACTTTTTCCAATGCCTATCCTCTTTTTGCCGTTATACCAAAAAAGCATGGTGCCAAAATGCAGCCAGCGGCCGCCCAATTACAGGCAGCCGCTGCGCTTTGTTTCTAGGTGGTTTTGTTGGTTTTGCGTACCATTACCGCAGGTAGATGGAGAAGATGAAGGAAGCTACCACCAGCACAATCCCGCCGCCAACACGGCTGGACAGCTGTGCATAAGAAATCAGTTCCAGCCGGCGAGCTGCCCCCAGTACCGCAACGTCCCCGGCGCCGCCCCGGTTAGCCATGCACAGGCCGGCGGTAATGGCCGTATCGATGGGATAGAAGCCCACCAGTTTGCCGGTCAGGGCACTGCCGATAATGGCACCGATAACTACCATCAGGGCAATCAGCACATTGCTGAAAGTCAGGGCTGCGGCCAATTGGCCCAGGTCAAAGTCCACACCCATGCAGACCATGACCAGCACAGCAATAATGGAAGCTGTAAAAGACTGGATTTTCTTGGCCGCCATCCGTACGCCCGGAGGAATAACCCCCAGCACAGCCAGGATAACTACAAACAAAATGGTATAGGCAAAGGCATGAATCTTGGCTCCCAGCACCACCGGGAACAAAATCTTACTGCACAGCAGGCCTACCGCATAGGCCGTGCCGGCCAGGAACAGGGCACCCCGGTAATCGTCCTTGGAGGGGGTGATATCCAGGTCCGGTTTGATCAGGTTTTGGTCCGTAGGCATAATGTTGGTCCGGTCCCCGGTCCATTCCGGTTTCTTTTCGCCCAGCTTGTCCAAAAGAGCTCCGGCGAGAATGCAGATCAGGTTGGCAATGGTCAGAATGATAATGGCAAAGGAGTAATAGTTGGCTGCCGGCTGCCCTGTCACCTGCTCATAAATCTGGGACAGAGGAATGGCACCGGCCCCGTTGCCGCCGCCCATAATGGGCAGAACAAATTGAATCATGGCGTTAGGCGGGGTAACCCCAAAGACTAGGCCAATGGCAATACCGAAAATGGAAGCACCCAGAAGGCTGCCGAACAGGGCGGGAATATACCCGGCAAAGCTGCGGATTAAGACCTTCCGGTCCAGAGCCAAAATGGAACCCAGAATCAAGAAGATGATGAATACCGTCAAGAGGCCCGTGGTCCCCTGCTCCGTATCCATAATGGCCTTCACATATTTCACAGGAATCAGGTCCGCCTGCTTCAGGGCAGCCACCCCGAAGAATACCATCAGAAGGCCCCCGCCGATATACGTATTCCAGATGGGAAGCTTTTCCCCCAGCTTATACAGGAACAGGGTCAGCATCCCGGTAATGCCCAGGAACCCAATAAAGTCCGTACTCAGGACGCCTCTGGACATCAAATAAGCAACAATAGCAGAAAACAGCAGATATAAGTACCAGGGAAGTCCCCCAAACATCAAGAAATCACTTTTCTTTTCGTTCACGACTGCACGCTCCTTTTTTGTCGGGATCCGGATCCGATTGATACATTTAGTATAAGGTAATTCTGATTTTTTCGATAATACTAGCTTATTATCTGTTAATAAGTCTAGGTTATAAGCCATGAATAAAACTAATTATCCGATGCATTTTTTAGAAGGTTTGCTTCCGCTGACTTCACACACTTTTCCTAAATTCCTCTCATGCAGCAAAAATTTTCCAGTGCTACAATAAGGACAGTGAAACCTCACGAAGGAGCTGATTCCATGCAAACCTCTAAACAAGCGGCGCTTCTCTGCGCCCTCTGTCTGCTGGGTACCGGCACGGCCCTGGCCGCCCCGGCCGCCCCAGCAGCCTCTTCGGCAGCGGCCCCGGTGACCCAAAAGGCCCCCGCCTCTGCCGTTACTTCTGTCACCGCCATTGCCCATAACTACGGCTTTGGCGAAGCCATTTCCCAGGTGGCCCTGCGCTACCCTGAAAAAATTGCCGCAGCCCAACTGTCCCCCAGCGATTTTCTGGTGCCGGGAGCTGCCATTTCTGCCGTCTATCCTTCTGACAAAGCCTACCCTGCCCAAAAAGCGGACAAGGGCCAATACGTGATTCTGGAGCTGGAGCACAAGAATCCCCAGTCCGATATGCCCCTGCCCCAGCGTGCCCCCAGAAAGGACGAGGCAGGAGCCAAACACCCCGGGGACGCCTCCTCCCGCAGCGACCGGACAATGCCGGACCTGAGTCTTTCCGTGACCCAGCTAAAGCCCCTTACCAGCGTCAAGGGCACCACCTTTGCACCCACCACGGCACCCCTTACTGCCACCACTACCCTGGAACCAGAGCTCCAGGGCTTTACCGCCGGCACCTATACGGACCCCCAGGTGGGCGCCTCCATTCCCTATTATCTCTATCTGCCCGCCCATTATAATCCCAAGAAAAAGTACCCCCTGATGGTGTTTATTCCCGACGCCAGCACCAATATCGACAATTCCAAAATCACCCTGGTCCAGGGCAACGGCGCCACCATTTGGGCCTCCCCAGAAGAACAGGCCAAGCACCCCTCCCTGGTGCTGGCCGTCCAGTATCCCCAGCGCCTGGTGGATTCCCTGGGCATGATGACCACCGACGATAATGTCTGGACCCCAGGGCTGACCCTGGTGACCGACCTGATCCACCACATTGCGGACACCTACAGCGTGGACCCGGACCGAATCTACGGCACCGGCCAATCCCAAGGCGGCATGGCCAATATCGCCATCAGCGACAAGTACCCCGACCTTTTTGCTGCCCAGTTCCTGGTGGCCTGCCAATGGAATACCCAGGAAATGGAAGCCCTGAAGGACAAGAAACTGTGGATTCTGGTGAGCCAGGGCGATACCAAAGCCTTCCCGGCCATGAACGATGCTGTCAGCCGCTGGCAAAAACTGGGCACCCAGGTGGCCACCGCCCCCTACTGGGACAGCCATTCCACCCAGGAGCAATTCTCCCACCTGGTGGGCCAGCTGGAACACCAGAACGCCCCCATCAACTACAGCGTCTTCCAAAACGGCAACCACATGTACACCTGGACCATTGCCTATAATATCCCTGGCATCAGGGACTGGGTCTACCTCCAAAGCCGGTCGGACAAGCCCGTTTTCTTCCAAACGAACCAGCTTTCCGCCTGGCAGAAACGGGAACTGGCCGGCCAGCTGCTAAACCAGGGCATCAGCGCCTATAAGGAAGGGACTTCCCAGGGCGATGCCCGGGCCTTGGCCTATTTCCAGGAAGCAGACCGGCTGGGCCATTTCAAGGCCGCCCGGTACCTGGCCAGG
>OHAA01000411.1_pt1 | contig 23446 bp, 19 predicted proteins | sample 1606051 | NCBI WGS metagenome assembly OHAA01 (sample SAMEA3541493, study PRJEB24748) | human gut metagenome | biome: human gut; feature: human-associated habitat; material: faeces | place: China | collected 2012
GCCGTGCCGCAGCCGCCGAAGCGGTGCTTAAGCCGTCAGGCGGGAATTGTGCGGTATTGCCTTATGTTATTCTTTGTTTTGGCAAACGCTCAGCCGGCCATGTACTGGCCTTCAAAGTCAAACACGGTATTCCAATAGGTATCACCCAGAACATCCATCGCCTCGCCGTGGCCTGCGCCCTCGGCGGTCAGAGTGGCCTTGTTGGTGCCGGGTTTGGCGTTATACAGGGTACCCATCATCTCATAGGGGATAAAATCATCCGCGGTGCCGTGGATGAACAGCATCGGCTTTTCACAGTTCTGCACCTGCTGCAGGGCGGATGCTTCCTTAAAGCCATAGCCCGCTTTGGCTCTTGCCGTGGCGCTGGCGGTATACAGAATGGGGAACTCCGGCAGGCCGAACCGCAGTTTCAGCTCACTGGAAAAAATATCCCACACGCTGGTGTAGCCGCAGTCCTCCACAAACACTTTTACCTGTTCCGGGGTGTCCTCCCCTGCTGTCATCATGGTGGTGGCGGCACCCATGGAAACGCCGTGCAGCACAATTTCAGCTTCGCTGTCCTGCGCCAGCACCCAGTCGATCCATTGCAGCACATCCTTGCGGTCCAGCCAGCCCATGCCGACATAATCGCCCTCACTGTCGCCGCAGGCGCGCAGATCAGGGGTCAGCACCTGGTAGTCTGCATCGTAGTAGTGCTGGGCCAGGTTGGTCACGCCGGTATGGCTGCTGCGGTAGCCGTGCAGGGCAATCACCCACAGGTGGCTGCCCGCATTGGGGTAATACACGCCGTTCAGCCGCAGGCCGTCCGCTGCCGTGATCTGCACCGTCTGGCCGGGATTCTGCTGCAAAAATTCCTCATTGGCCTGCTTTTGTACGGCGCGGTTTTCGGCAATCAACTGTTCCACGCCATCCGTGGGGGCTTCCACATCCAGCGCCACCTCACGGTCACCGCCGTCCCCGCTGCGCCCAATGGCATAATTGACCAGGTAGCTGCTGGCAAACGCAATGACCGCCGCCACCAGCACCACCACGGCAATCAACACGCCAATGACAATCTTTCTTCTGTTCTGCTTTTTTGTTGTAACTTCCATTCTGTTTTCCTTTCCCTCTGTGCCCGTGCCATATGTTGCACGTTTCAATCCAGAATGTTCAATATTATACAACAATTAGCAAGAATGTTCAACGGTTATTTGCTGGCATACAGCGGGTTGGCCGCGCAAGTAGCGGTCAAACACCACCGCTTCCGGCTCGTCAGCGGTCTTGATTTCCGGGCAGACAGCATGCACCGTTTCACGCAGGGTCTGCGTTGTGTGGCCCGCCCCACCCACAAGGATAAGGCAACACCGCACAATTCCCGCCTTGCGGCTTAAGCACCGCTCCGGCAGCTGCCGCACCTCGCTCGCCGTATCGGCACTTAGAATTATGCGGTATTGCCTTATCATCTTAATATTACCACATTTCTCCCGCCCCCAAAATCCCGCGTCATCTTTTTCCCGCCGCCCGCATACCCATGGTGCAGGGGTGAACTCATATGATCGGGATTTTATGGCTTTTTTTGCAATCGGCTGCTTCGCATCTGCTCTACCTGGCCCTCCGGCTGGAAACCGGCAGCTTTCCCAAGCCGCTTTCCGCCAAGGAGGAACAAGCCGCCTTCGCCGCCATGCGCGCCGGGGATGCCGCCGCGCGCGAAACGCTGATCTGTCACAACCTGCGGCTGGTGGCACATATTGTAAAAAAGTATTATACCGTTTCCGGCGGGCAGGATGATTTTATCAGCATCGGCACCATCGGCCTGATCAAAGCAGTGGATACCTATGACTGCGCCCGCACCACCCGCTTTGCCAGTTACGCCAGCCGCTGCATTGAAAACGAGCTGCGGATGCAGCTGCGCCACACCCGGCGCGAAGCAGGCACCGTTTCTTTGCAGGAGCCGCTGGAAACCGGCGCGGACAGCGGCATGCTGACCCTGGCGGATGTTCTGCCCGACCTGGCCACAATGGAAGAAGACTGCGAACTGCGGGATGCCGCCGCTCAGCTGCGCCAGCTGGTTACCGCCCTGCCGGAGCGCGAGCAGCAGATCTTGACCCTGCGGTACGGCCTGGATGGCGCCGTCCCGCAGACGCAGCAGCAGATTGCCGCACAGTTCGGAATCAGCCGCAGCTATGTATCCCGGCTGGAAAAGCACGCCCTTGCCCGCCTGCGCCGCGCGTGGAACCAACCGCACCCGCTGTAACTGCTCAAACGTTTGCATTCTATAACAGCCGTTCATCGGCGGACAACTGTTTCTGTAAAAGTCAAAAGTATAACTTTTCAAAACCACTTGCACTGTCCCCTGCTTTTCCTTTATAATAGTATATATCTGTGTGTTTGTGCGGCTGCGGGGGCTTCCATTAAACTTATGGGTTTGTAGGAACTGTCGGCAACTGATGCACAAATTTCAGCAATTTTCCATAGTTAAAGCAGTTGTTTCGCTGTATTCTTTGTGATAGAATAATAAAAGGGGTGTTTTCTCTTTTGTAGGGCAACACCTACAAGAGAGCGAGGACTTCCACCATATGAACGCGCAAACCATTATGATCTGCTCCGGCAAGGGCGGCACGGGCAAAAGCACCGTATCGGTCCTGCTGGGTGCCCAGCTGGGTGCCTGGGGCCGTCGCGTCCTGCTGATCGAGTTGGACTCCGGGTTGCGCAGTGTGGACATGATTGCCGGGGTATACGGCAAGACGGTTTACGATATCGAGGATGTTCTGTGCGGCCGGTGTGATGGCAGCAAAGCTATTGTGCCCAGCCCCTTGTACCCTGGGCTGTCGGTCATCAGCGCCCCCTATGAGGGCGGTGAGGTCCGCGCAGCACCGCTGGCCGGGCTGATTTTGGCCATGCGGGAATATTTTGATTATATCCTGCTGGATACTGCAGCGGGCATGGGCGCACCGTTTACCGCCGCCAACCGCTTGGCGGACCGCGCACTGGTTGTTTTAACGCCGGACCCGGTCGCCCTGCGGGATGGGCGCATTGTGGCGGATGCCCTGTTACAGAGCGGCCGCCCCGCCAACGCCGTGCGGCTGGTGATGAACCGTGTGTCCCGTTCCAGTTTTGGCAAGGATGCTGCGGTGTTTGACCTGGACGAGTGCATTGACACCGTTGGTTTGCAGCTGATTGCCGCTATCCCGGAAAGCCGCACCTTGCAGCGCGCCGGTGCCGCAGGCACCGCCCTGCCGCAGGACTGCCCCGCCGCCATTGCCGGGCACGCCCTTGCGGGCCGCATTTTGGGCGAGCGCATTCCGCTGACCTGTTTTTGACAAAAAACGCATAGCCATGCTATGCTGTAACTTATAGAAAGTGGGGGATTTCTTATGACGATTGCCCTTGTTGCACATGATACAAAGAAAGAACTGATGGTTCAGTTCTGCATTGCCTATCGGCAGATTCTGAGCGAGCACAGGCTGATCGCCACGGGTACCACGGGGCGGCTTGTGGCCGAAGCCACCGGCCTGAACGTACAGCGCTTTTTGCCGGGCGGCCACGGCGGTGACCAGCAGATCGTTGCCCGCATCGCCTGCGACGAAGTGGACATGCTGCTTTTCTTCCGCGACCCCATCAGCGCTAAGCCCTCGGAGCCCAACGAGATGAACCTGCTGCGCATCTGCGATGTGCACAATATTCCGGTTGCCACCAACATTGCCACTGCCGAGGTGTTGATCCACGGCCTGGAACACGGCGACCTTGACTGGCGTACCATCCTGAACCCCCAGCACTAAGGGCATAATTGTGATACAGGGCGTTCGCCGAAGACCAAAGAGACAAGTCAAGAATCCACACACAGGCCCCTCCGCCATCCGGCTCCGGGGCCTGCTTTCTTTTTTGTTTCCAATCCTCTCTCATTCTGTCCCATGCGGGAAAACATGAGATAATGCGTTGATTTTGCTTGGTGTGGACTTGGAATGTTCTTGGAGTTGGCTTGGAGATTAGGCGGATTGCGAGCGGAACGGAGTGGAGCGAGCTCCTATGCGCTGTCTTGATTTTCTCTGCGCCTTTCTGGATTTTTTCGGGTGCCCGCACATAAATTGTGATACAGGGCGTTCACCGAAGAGCAAAGAGACAAGTTAAGAATCCACACGCAGGCCCCTCCGCCATCCGGCGGCGGGGTTTGTTTTTTATAGCAAAACAGCACCGCCCGCGATATGGTATTACCCGCGGGCGGTGCTGCTATTTCTATTTGATAAAGAACATGAGAACGGCGTCAGTAACGGCGTTCTCACAAAAGATGCTTTCTTTTTGATTACAACCGTATCATACCGTTCCCCACGCAAAAAGTCAATCACTTTTGAGCAGGGCGGTGTATTTATGCCAATTTTTCCTCTCTTCTATTGAAAACATTGTTTGCCACAATCTTAGGCAACACCGCACAATTCCCGCCTTGCGGCTTAAGCACCGCTCCGGCAGCTGCGGCACGGCATCTGCCGCACCTCGCTCGCCGTATCGGCACTTAGAATTATGCGGTATTGCCCTTACTTTCATCCTGCATCTCCTCATTCATTGACTATATGGGTTCCGGGTTGCGCTTGGGCGGGTACAGACACAAGCGCGTTATCTCTGTTTTTGTTTGCATGGTGCGCCAGTTTTCTGTATTTTATCTATTACAACGTCATCCTCCCCCGGCAAGCCCTGCCATTTTGTAGGGCAAGGATTATCAAATAGTCAAATATAACGGATACAGCACAAGGTTTTTCGGCACTTTTCCGATTGACGCACCGCATGGGGCAGCGTACAATAAAAGTACCAATTTTTGCAACAATAATACAATTGCGTGCTTTGATTCAAGCCCTTCAAAAAGGAGAGAATACTGTTCCATGGGTTCCAATTCCACTGCTATCCCCACCACCAGCGTGGCAGAGTTAAAGTATCTTTCGCTGCTGGCACGGGATTATCCCACCCAGGCCGCGGCTGCCAGCGCCGTTATCAGCCTGGAAGCCACCGCCAAGCTGCCCAAGGGCACCGAGCATTATATCAGTGACCTGCACGGCGAAGACGAGGCTTTTATCCACCTGCTGAACTCCGCTTCCGGTGTTATCCGCGAAAAAGTTGATCTTGTCCTGGGTGAAAACGTGCCCAAGGTCATCCGTGCCGAGCTTGCCACCCTGATCTACTACCCGGCGCGCAAGCTGCCCCTGCTCAAGGCCCGCTACCCGGAACGCTTTGAGCTGGAAGCCTGGTATCGCCAGACGCTGCTGCGCCTGATCGATGTATGCCGCTTTGTTTCGTCCAAGCACACACGGGAATATGTGCGTTCCTGCCTGCCGCAGGGCTGTGGGCATATCATTGACGAGCTTCTGCACGCCCACTTTGAGGACCACAACAAAACCCTCTACTATGGCCAGATCGTGGGCAGCATTATCGCCAATGACCGCGCGGACGCTTTCATCATCCGCCTGTGTGAGCTGATCAAGCGCCTTGCGGTGGACAAGCTGCACATTATTGGTGACCTGTTTGACCGCGGCCCCCGCCCGGACCTGATCCTGGACCGACTGATGACCCACCACAACGTGGATTTCCAATGGGGCAACCACGACGTTGTGTGGATGGGTGCCGCCGCTGGCAGCGCGCTGTGCTGCTGCACGGTGCTGAAAACCACCCTTGCCTACCACAACCACGGCATGATTGAAGATTTTTACGGCATCAATCTGCGCCACCTGCTGCGCATGGCGGAGCAGTATTACGGCAATGAGGATCTGACCATTTGGATGCCGCACACCGACGCCACCCGCGGCCCCTACACGGACGGAATGCTGCACCGCTGTGCTGTCATGCACAAGGCCATCACCATCCTGATGCTGAAGCTGGAGTGCGAAGTGATCGACCGCAACCCGGATTTCAAGATGCAGGGGCGGGATTTTTTGCGCCGCATTGATTACGAAGCCGGAACGGTGGATTATTTTGGCAAGATCTATCCCCTGCGGGACCGCAGCTTCCCCACGGTAGATCCAGAGAACCCGGCCCGCCTGAATGCCGACGAAAAGTTTGTGCTGGACAAGCTGGTGGCATCCTTCCGCCACAGCGAAAAGCTGCAAAAGCACGTTGCCTTCCTGTATGCCAAGGGCAGCGTATACCACATTGAGAACGGCTGCCTGCTGTACCACGGTGCGGTGCCCCTGACGGACGAGGGCGAATTTGCCGCCGAAACGTTTGAGGGCCATTCCCTGCGGGGCCGCGCGCTGCTGGATTACTGTGACCTGCGCGCCCGCCTGGGCTATTTTGCGCCGGAGGGCTCGCCGGAGCGGCAGAGCGGGCAGGACTTTTTGTGGTACTTGTGGTGCGGCAAGCTCTCCCCGCTGTTTGGCCGCAGCGCCATGACCACCTTTGAACGGCTGTACATTGAGGACCCAGAAACCCACAAGGAGATCAAGGATCCCTACTATACCTGGTACGATGATGCGGCCATCTGCTGCCGCATCCTGGCGGAGTTTGGCTTAACGGCCAACTGCCACATTGTGAACGGCCATGTACCCGTGCGGGAAAAAGCCGGCGAAAGCCCCATCAAGGGCGGCGGGCGCTTGTTGGTGATTGACGGCGGGTTCTGCCGCGCTTACCACGAGCGCACCGGTATTGCGGGGTACACGCTGGTGTATTCCAGCCACGGCATGAGCCTGCGCACCCACCAGCCATTTGAAAACACCGCCAAAGCAGTGCAGGAAAACCTGGATATTTTGTCCCGCGTAGATGTGGTGGACGATAACCACACCGACCGCGTTCTGGTGGAACATGTGGACGAGGGCGCCAATCTGCACGCCCAGGTGGCCGACCTCCACCGCCTCATCTCCGCCTACCGCACCGGCCTGATCAAAGAACAGCCGACGAAAGATACGATCTGGTAGCGATTACGGGGATTTTCCAGTTTTTTTGAAAAAAAGGCTTCGGCGAAAAAACTTTAATTATAATAGAATATAGAATAAATTATAGGATAAATCGAAAACAGCCGCAGCGGCCGGGAGTCATTCCCCCACCGCTGCGGCTATTTTATTTGTAGGTTCGTTTGGTTCATCTGTAGGGACGATGGGCCTTACCTAATATTCCGCCATCCGGCAAATAAGGCAAACGTCCGCAGGCGCACAATGTGCGCCCCTATGGGTGAGATATGCGTTTATTGCCCGTTGTGCACAATAAAACAATCTGTAGGGAACGGTCTTGACCGTTCCGGGGCCAAGGGGGGCGGATGTTTTTTAGGTTCGTTGCGGAGCCTAAAAATTTATGGTTGACCTCATCCGGCGGCCAGAGGGCTGGCCGCCCTACCGCGCAGCTATCAACAAATGTGCAATGATTTTTACGCCCATTAGGGGCGTCGTCCTCTACAAATAATTTTGTCAGTTCGTTGCCCCCTCGGCGAGGTCAGGCGACCCCGTCCTACCGATATTTATAATATCATCGCATATTATAAACTGTTCTGCTGCCGCCCCTCCCCGCCTCCAATTCCTGATTTCTAATTGCTCACACAAATTCCCTCCACGCCTGCTCCGCCCCGGTCTGGAACGCGCACAGTTCTTCCATCAACTTGTGGGCGCCGGGGCTGGCCTGGGGGTAGTCGGTTTCGGCGCGCTTGCAGTCCAGCACGCCCTGGCCGCTGCCCTCCGCCAGCATGGTGGCAAGGTTGCGGGTGCTTTTGTCCAGCATGGTGCGGGTGCGGATGCCCATGCTCACACTCATGCGTGCGGCGGCGCTTTGACCCTTGGCCTGTGCGCCGATGGCATCCAGCGCCGTGTGGGCCTGCTGGTTCAGGCGGCGGTACTCGTTTTTCTGGCGCATCATCTCGTCTTTCAGTTTCTGGTCATACGTCAGCCCCATCAGCTCATCCAGGGTGTTTTTGCCCATCTCGGTGTTCTGCACGATCTCCTGCAGCATGGCTTCGTTATCACTGGTTTTTTGCATATTCTGGTTTTCCGGCATAAAAAATCCCCCTTGTGTACAGCCTTTTCCTTTGGGAATGTTCCCAAAACTAGTATGGCTCCACAAGGGGGATTTATTCTTTTGTTTCAGCTTCTTCAGCAGCCGGAAAGGCGCTGCTCGGCCAGGGCCACCATCAGGTCCCAGCTGCCGGCTTCGCCCCAATCGGCAGAGCTGAGCGACACGGTAAATTCGCCGCGGCGGGACAGGGTGATGCCGAACGTGCGGCGGGATTCGCCCAGCGCTTCATGCAGCGCAGCCTGCAGTTTTGCCGCCGGGGTGCCAACGCTCACCACCAGGAAAATGCCGTCTTCCAGGCGGACAACAGCGTTCTGCTGGTCCGGCCCGGCAGCCAGCTGCAAAATACCGGCTGCGGTATTCAGGCAGCAATCTGCTGCGTGAGTGCCTTCCTCGCGCAGCAGGTTCCAATACTCGTTCACGCGGGCAGCAACCACGCTGACCGGCTTGCCTGCGCAGGCAGCAGCCGCCACTTTTTTGCGGTAAGCGGAATCCAGGAACACACGGTTATATACACCGGTCACATAATCGCGGCGCATCTCCTCGCGGTACTGGCCCAGCAGGCGCAGCAGGGCGTTTGCCTCGCGGTCATTGGCGGGCAGATCTGCCGTAAGGAAATAGGTGGCAGCCAGCACAAACGGGCGGTGCTCCACCTGGATGTTCTGGTAAAACACAAAACCGGTATCCTCACCCAAAATCGGCTGCCAGCCACGGCCATCTGCATTCAGCACAGGCACAGCATCGGCATGGCCGGTGGCCTGCAGGGTGGCGGGGTCCACCTCGGCCTGGGCCAGCGGGTCGATCAAAGTAACCTGGTCAAAAAAACTCTGCAATGCGGTAACCTGCATGCCAATTTGTTCCAGAGTAAATTCCTGCATGACGTGTCTTCCTCCATGTAAAACATACAAGATCCAACAAAGCGTTTTTCGGTTCTCTATGTTGTCCTAATGTTGTAATGCTACAACTTGACATAAAATCTTAGTATATTTTACCATACCGTGCATGTTTTTCCCATACCCGCATTACACAAAGAATTGCTTAATAATAAAAGTATTACTGTTCAAAAAATCACTTTGCACTTTTTGCTGCTTTTTTCGCCGGTGCTGTCGTTTTCTCCGCTTTTGCGTCAGCCGCCTTGGCCTTGGGCTGCGGGGCGGGCGCTTTTTCCTTTTTCGGCTCCGCTTCCGGCAGGGGTTCCGCGCGGAAATACCGTGCGCTCATCTCGTGGATCTTCCGCGCCAGCGCGGGGGTCAGGTCCTTAGCGGCAACGCGCCACTGCCAGTTGCCCGCCGGGTTGCCGGGGGTGTTCATGCGGGCTTCGCTGCCTTTTTCCAGCCAGTCGGCCATCGTCACAATAGCCAGCTCCGCCGGGCTTGCCAGCACACCGCGCAGCAGGCCGGTGATCTCGCCCTCCTGCTCGGTCAGGGCAAAATATGCCTTGGCCTGTTTGCGCTGGGCGGGGGTGGTTTCGTTTTCCAGCCAGCCGCGCAGGGTGTTATTGTCATGGGTGCCGGGGTAAGCCACGCAGTGGGCCGGGTAGTTATGCGGCAGGTCCAAGCTATCGGTGCCGTTCAGACTGAACTGCAGCACCTTCATGCCGGGGAATCCGCTTTCCGCCAGCAGCACACGGACGGAATCAAAAATTTCGCCCAGATCCTCGGCCACAATGGGCAGGTCACCCAGAGCGGTGCGCAGAGCACGGAACAGGTCCATGCCGGGGCCCTGTTCCCACTTGCCGCCGCGGGCGTTTTTGTCCCCCGCCGGGATAGCCCAATAGGTATCAAAGCCGCGGAAGTGGTCAATACGCAGGATATCATAAATGCTCAGCGCATGGCGCACGCGGCGCACCCACCAGGCATAGTTGGTACGCTTGTGGTAGGCCCAGTCATACAGCGGGTTGCCCCACAGCTGGCCATCCTCGGCAAAATAGTCCGGCGGGCAGCCAGCCACGCGGCGGGGGTGGCCCTCGCTGTCCATCTCAAACAGCTCACGGCCTGCCCACGCATCGGCAGAATCCGCCGCCACATAGATGGGAATATCGCCCATGATCTTGATGCCCTTGCTGTTGGCATATGCTTTCAGGGCCTGCCACTGCTTGGCGAACTCATACTGCACAAAGGCCCAGAAGCCCAGTTCATCGGCATGGCCGATGCGGAACTCTTCCAGCGCCTTGGGGTCGCGCAGGCGCAGCGGGGCAGGCCAGGTCTGCCAGTCGCACATCTTGTTTTCTTCTTTGATTGCCATGTACAGGCAGTAATCCGGCAGCCAGGCATCGCTCAAAAAGGTAAAACGGTACCAGTCATCGCTGTAGGGGGTATCGTACCCCGGCACCGGGCGCTGCTGCAAAAATGCGGCGTATGCCTTGCGCAGCACCTTGTAGCGCTTTTGGTACAGCAGGGCATAGTCACAGTAATTGGGGTTGGTGCCCCAATTTTCTTTGGCGTAATCTTCTGGCTTCAGCAGGCCATCCGCAGCCAGCTGATCCAGGTCAATAAAATACGGGTTGCCCGCAAAAGCCGAGCAGCTCTGGTACGGGCTGTCGCCATACGAAGTCGGGCCAACGGGCAGGATCTGCCACACGCTCTGTCCGGCCAGCACCAGAAAATCCACAAAATCTCTGGCAGCCTGGCCCATGGAGCCAATGCCATACCCGCCCGGCAGGCTGGAAACCGGCATCAGGATACCGCTGCAACGCTTCTTCATTTTTTCTCTTCTCCTTAAAACTTTTTGTATTCCGCAAAGGCCATCTAGGGTGCGCCTGTTTTTCAGGTACACCCCGGGGCATCAGTTATCGTCTGCTTCGGCGCTTTCTGCGCCAAGGGCCGCCATCACGGCGCTGCGCCAGGCAGCGGCGGCATCTTCATCCCACAGGCCATCCCGCAGGGCAATGCCATCCGCTTCATAATACAGCCCGCGCTGGGCCTGCTGCAATGCGGCGGCCTGGGTTTTGTCCAGCGCTGCGCCAGGCAGAATACCGGCTGTCACCTGCGCCGCCTGCATGGCCGCGGCGGCGTTCTGGTTGCTGCCAGTACCCCAGGGGGTGATCAGGTCCAGGGTGTCGATCAACGCGCTCTCCCCCGCCTTGCTGGTGTACAGCCACAAAACAGCGGCGGCTGCGGCGCGGGCGCTCTCCTCATCGGCATCCGCCGGGATAGCCAGCCAGGCACGGTTGGCCAAAATGGGGTAATTCATCAGCCCGGCCAGGTTGAACCGCTGGTTGGCAATGTCGGCTTCGGTCAGGTTATTTTTGATGGGCAGCCACACCAGCGCGTCTTTCTGGGCGCTGCTCAACGCTGCGCCGCTGTCACTGATCAGGTCGGCCAGGTAGCCGCGGTAGAACAGGGCATTGCCCTGCTGGAACAGATACTTGCTGGTCCATAGGTCTGCAATGCCGGCCTGCCAGGCGCTGTTGGCATCTTCCAGCCGCAGCTCCTGCTCCAGCGCGTTCAGCGGACCGGTCAGGTTTTCTTCGGTCAGCGGCTCCCCCGCCGCCAGCAGGGCGGTGGTGTACAGCGCAGGGGTGTTTTCCGCCACGCCGCCATCCCCGCTGCTGCCGCTAACCTCCGGTCCCTGGGCGGCAAACACGCCGTTCAGGTTTGCCAGTGTCTCCCGCCGCTCAGCGGGCAGGGTGTAAACATTGCCGTTCAGCGTTACCTGCACAGCGCCGGGTTCCGCGCACCAATGGGTCACAGCTGTTACGAAATCGAACCATTCCTCCCAGGTCGCAGCGCGCAGGTCGTCCAGCGCGGCATCGCTCTGCAAAAGCTCGGTCAGCACACGGTTATCCGCCCAATAGGCATACAGGCTCTGGCCCACCGGCAGGGCGGTGACGGTGCTTTCCGTATCCAGTCCGGCACGCTGCGCGGCGGCGGCCAGCAGCTCGTTCTCCGCCAGATTCTTCCAGGTTCCATCATCCTGCGGCGGGGCATCCAGAATGACCAGGTCCGCCGTTTCGGTCTCAAAGCTGTTTTGCAGCGTCACATTCTGCGCCTTGGCATACAGCTCCAGCGCGCCAACAGCAGCGCTGGTGTCCAGCAGGCCGTTCACCGTCAGGCTTTGGGGTGCCGCGGTGGGCACGGCCTGGCTGGGTGCTGCGGTTTCGCCGGTAGCAGCCGCCCCTTGGCCCGCGCAACCCGCCAGCAGGCAGCTGCTCAAAACCAGTGCTGAGATTCGTTTTTTCATATGGTTCCCGCCCCCTTTCCGGCTCCCACCTTGCCGGGGAGCCGCCGGAATTATAACTGATTTTTATTATAACGGATTTGAACTGTTTTTTCCACTGCCGTTTTATGCTATAATGTAAAAATATTCCGAAAGGGGGATGATCTTGCATGCCCGCAACGGCAAAACTATACGAAACAGACCCATATGTTCAAACTTTTACCGCCACGGTGCTTGTCTGCACCCCGGCCGGGGAACAGTTTGCCGTGCAGCTGGACCGGACCGCCTTTTACCCGGAGGGCGGCGGCCAGCCCTGCGATACCGGTGCGCTGGGCACCGCCCTTGTAACGGATGTGCAGGAGCATGGCGGCGTGATCACCCACATTGTCAGCGCAGCGCTGCCGGTTGGGCAGACGGTGGAAGGCCGCATTGATTGGGCGCGCCGCCGCGACCATATGGAGCAGCACACCGGTGAACACATTTTAAGCGGCACTTTGCACCGCCTGTTTGGGGCGGAGAATGTGGGCTTTCACATCGGTTCCCCCGCGGTGCGGATGGATATGAGCGTTCCGCTGACCGCCGGCCAGCTGGCCGAAGCAGAAACCCAGGCCAACGCGGTGATCCGTGCGGATGCCCCGGTGCGCTGCTGGTACCCCGCGCCGGAAGACCTTGCAAAACTGACCTACCGCAGCAAAAAGGAAATTGACGGTGCGGTGCGGCTGGTAGATGCCGGCGGGGCCGACCTGTGCGCCTGCTGCGGCACCCATGTTTCCACCACCGGCCAGGTGGGGGCCATCAAAATTTTGAGCGCCCAAAGCTACAAGGGCGGCACCCGGCTGGCGGTTGTGTGCGGGGAGCGTGCGCATCAGTCCATTGCTGCCGCCTGGCAGGATGCCGCCGCGGTGGGCACCCTGTTAAGCTCCGCCCCCGGTCGCCTGCTGCCCGCCGTGCAAAACCTGCAAACGGCGGAAGCTGCCCTCAAGCAGCGCCTTGCCGCCATGCAGAACGCATTGTCCGAAGCACTGGCCCAAGCCGCCGTGCCCGGCCAGCCTGCTGTGCTGCACTGTGACGGTGCGGACGGCGACGGACTGCGGCGGATCTGTTTGGCGGTATCGGCCCGCACCAACGCGCTGACGGCGGTGCTGGCCTCCGGCGGGCAGGGCCTCGCCTATGCGCTCTGCCTGCCCGGCGGGGATGTTCGCCCGGTGTGCAAGGCGCTGAATGAAGCGTTCGGCGGGCGGGGCGGCGGCAAGCCCGGCTTTTGCCAGGGCAGCCTTGCCTGCACTGATTTTGCCGATGTCCAGAATTTTTTAGTGAATTATCATGAGTGAGGTATTGTTGTATGCGTATGCGTTTTAAGCCCTATGCCAGACCAGAACTGCTGGCCTGCGATTTCCATGTTCACGAACCGCTGACCCATGCCGGGCACTGGCATGAGCTGTATGCCCGGCCGGAGCAGCCCCTGCACCTGGAGCTTGGCTGCGGCAAGGGCGGCTTTTTGAGCCAGCTGGCCCCCCTGCACCCTGATATCAACTACCTTGGCATTGATATCACGGATAAGGTCCTGATTTTGGCCAAGCGCAAGGTGGAAGCCGCTTACGCCGCCGCTCAGCTGCCGCCGGATAATGTCAAGATCGCCTCGCTGGATATCGAACGGCTTTCCGGCGTGTTCAGCCCGGCGGATACCGTGCAGCGCATCTACATCAACTTCTGCAACCCGTGGAGCAAAAACGCTGGCAGCAACAAGCACCGCCTGACCCACCCGCGCCAGCTGCTGCAGTACCGCGCTTTGATGCCGGAGGGTTCCGAAATCTACTTCAAGACCGATGACGATGACCTGTTCCGGGACAGCCTGGGTTACTTTCCCGCTGCCGGGTTCGAGATTACCTGGCAGACCTTTGATCTGCATAAGAATGAGCCGGACTGGAACCTGCGCACCGAGCACGAGGGCATGTTCAGCGAACAGGGCATTCCCATCAAGGCGCTGATTGCCCGCAAGGGGCCGGATTCCAGCGTGACCTGGGTGGAACCCAAAGAGCTAGCCCGCCGCCTGGAACCGGAGGAAGAAGCCGACCCCGCCGGGGAGGTACAGGAATGACCACTTATGCCCTGCTGCATACGATATTTTTCTTTTTCGTCTATGCGTTCCTGGGCTGGTGCGTGGAGGTTGCCTATGCAGCCATCACCACGCGGGAGCTGGTCAACCGCGGATTCTTGAACGGCCCAATCTGCCCCATTTACGGCTGCGGCATGACGGTAATGATTGCCGTTCTCGGCCGTTTTACCATGCCAAGCAGCGATATGGCATGGTACCAGAACGTACTGGTTGCCTTTTTCGGCGGCATGGTCATCACCACGCTGGTGGAGCTGGTTGGCGGGTACATCCTGTACAAGATGTTCCACACCCGCTGGTGGGACTATTCCATGTATCGCTTTAACCTGGGCGGGTTCATCTGCCCGCAGTTCTCCTTGCTGTGGGGGCTGGGCAGCGTGCTGCTGATGGTGGTGGTTCACCCGCTACTCAGCAAGCCGAGCGCCGCTATCCCCACCCTTGTGCTGATCTGGCTGGATGTTATTTTCAGCGGCCTGTTCCTGGCGGATCTGATCGTATCCGCCATTCAGGCTGTCGGCTTCAGCAAACAGCTGGCCCGCATTGATGAGCTGCGCAAAGCCATGCGCACCACCAGCGATGCCCTGACCGAAGTGATCGGCACCAGCGCCATGACGATGGACACCCTGCTGGATGAGCAGAAACTGCAGCTGACCCTGGCCGCCATGGAGGGTGCCACCAACGCCGCCGAGCTGCGTGACCAGCTGCGCGAACTGGCAGGCAAAGCCGGCACCCTGCGCGATACCACCATCCGCCTGAGCAAGCAGCGCTTCTTTGGCACCGGCCGTTTGCTGCGGGCCTTCCCGGACATGGTCCCCGACCGCCGCGAAGCACTGGCCTCCCTGCGCGTTGGCCTGACCAAAGCCACCGCCCGCGCCAAAGCCGCCGCCAAACAGGCCGTAAAAACCGGCAAGAACGCCATGAAAAAAGAAGACAAGTAAATATCTCCCTATACCAAAAGCCGCCGGGCAGCAAGCAAAGCACTTGCCGCCCGGCGGTTTTGTTGTTTTTGTTTGTAGTTTGGGATTTTTAAGGTTTGTGGCGTGGAACCACCCCTCACCGGCTTTCGCCGGAGCTCCCCTCCAGGGGAGCCAATCTCTTACTTTAGGTCTGAGGTGGCTCCCCTAGAGGGGAGCTGGACGCGAAGCGGCCTGAGGGGCGGTTTCCCGCTGCCAGGCTAAAAATTTGCAGGGAACGACACCTGCATCGGCCCGCATGACGGGCCTTGCCAAATATTTTGCCCCTGAATACCGCAAACACCCGCGGACGCACAATCTGCGCCCCTACGGGTGGGCAGCCATAATGTGTGGTAGGGTTGGGTGACCCTATCCTACCGTGAAAAAAATGCCGATTGTGCTGTACCGATTATCCCTTTTTTCGATTGAACCCAATATACAGCACCAGCCATGCCGCCGCCACGCACACCAGGGTAATCAACCCCAGCATCTGCCAGCTGTGCACCAGGTTGGGCACGGTGGCATCGTACATCGGGCTGTCCAGCCCTGCTTTCAGCCAGGAAAGGCGGTCGTTCAAATCGGTGGAAGCGCCCAGCGCCCCCATGCCCCAGCGGCAGACAATGATATAGCTGATGGCCGTCAGCGCGCCGGTCATACTGAACATAACGCCGCTGAACACCACCTGCCCGATGATGAGCACCAGCACCAGCAGCACCGCGGCTTCGCTGCTTTTCAGGCTGGCAGATACCAGCAGGCCCATGGCACTGGATGCTGCCATGAGCAGGAAAATCGTAATGAAGATTTCTACATTGGTATCCAGCAGCAGGTGGTTTTGCGGAATATGGATGATCTCCACAAAGCCTGCCGTCAAAATGCCCGCCTGCACGGCTTCCACCAGAAACAGGGTGATGGCCTTGCTGAGCACCGTTGCCAGCAGCGAAACGCCGACGCTGGCTTCACGGAAGATAATCTCCCGGTCTTTACAGATCTCTCGGTAAGAGTTCAGCAGCCCCATAAATGACGCCATGGCGCACACAATGAACAGCACCGTGCGGCTGCCGATGTTGATCAGGTTGGAAGTAAAGCAGTCCGGCTCCCCCACCAGCTTGATGACAAGCACCATCAGCGGGGCCTGCAAAATCAAGCTGCCAAGGGTCAGCTTCTGGTTCCAGATCAGCTGAAAATTGCGGGAGATGAGCACCGCCAGCTGGCGCAGCAGCTTGCCGATTTTTACGCTTTGCATCGTTTTTCCGCCTCCTTGGCTGCTGCCGGGAACCGCGCTGCAAGGCGATTGAATTCCGGGCTGGTAAAGTATTTCCGGCGGTAATATTCCACCTGTTCGGGGTCGTGCAGCTTTTCAAAAATATCGCTGGTCAGTTCCACATCAAAATATTCATCCATCGCTTCGGGCGAACCATAATAGCACAGCACGCCGCCCGTACCCAAAAAGGCGATCTTATCGCATAGATTGATGTTGGACATGTTGTGGGTAACCATCAGCACGGTGCAGTTTTCGTGGCTCAGCTTGCGGCACAGCTCCATCATGCTGCGGTCCAGATCCGGCGAAAGCCCGCTGGTGGGCTCGTCCAATATCAGCAGCCGGGGCGAAGCCAGCAGTTCCATGGCGATGGAAACCCGCTTTTTCTGCCCGCCGGAAAGGTTTGCAATCATCGTTTTTTCCCGCCCGCCCAGGTCAACGGCTTCAATAGCGTGGGCCACAGCAGCTTTGATCTCGGTGCGGGTGGCATCGCGTGCAATGCGCAGCTTGGCGGTGTAGGTCAGGCTTTGTTCCACCGTCAGCTCGTCGTGCATAATGTCTTTCTGCGGCACATAGCCCAGCACGGCATCAAAGGCATTGCGGTTGCCGCGGGTGTCAATACCGTCAAAGCAGACGCTGCCGGAGGTGCAGGGCGACGCCCCGGTGATGCAGCCCAGCAAACTAGATTTGCCGGTTCCGGAACCGCCCACCACAACCACAAAGCTGTTGGGTTCCACCCCCATGCTAGTGCCGTCCACAATGTTCAGCGGCTTGCCGGTGTTGCTGTTTTTGACGGTTTTATACACATCCAGCAGTTCAATGCTGATGCCCACCTTATGCTCATGGTAGTGCAGCATTCCGCCGGAAAATGCAAACACCTGGGTGGGCACATTGATGACAGCGCCGTCCGTCAGCAGTTCATTGCGCACGCGGGTGCCGTTCAGGTAAGTACCGTTGGTGGAACCAAGGTCATTCAGTTCATAGTGGCCGTCCTTATACACCACCTCGCAGTGGTGGCGGGAAACACGGTCGCTGGTCAGCTGCACATCGCAGTCCTCGCCGCGGCCGATCAGGATGCGGCGCTTGCGGCGCACATCCAGCTCCCGCAGCACGGTGGCGTTGGGCGTTTCCCGCCGCAGGGCGGCGGTACCCTCGCCCTGGCGGATTTCCTCCACGCGGAAGGTGATTTCCTGTGTGGTTTCGTTGCCGTCGGTATTCAGGCCGATCACATCCCCCGGCTGCAGGGTCACTTCCTCACCGGAATGGATATAGCGGTTATTGTACCAGGTGCCGCAGGTCGTGGAGCCTGCGTCCTGCATCAGCCAGGCATTGTTTTTGTGTTCGATTGTGAACTGGTGTTCCCCCACGTTGTTGCGGCGCAGCACAAAGCTGCAATCGCGCCCACGGCCAAACACAAAGGGAGCTGCCGTGCTGGAAAGGGTCAGCTTTTGGCGGTTGCGCCGCTCGCTGACGGTTAAAATAATCTCACTGGCCAAGGGAGTCACTTCCTCTCTTTCGGCGCTGCATTCCAATTGAACTCCGGCCCACACAGCGGCACAAAACGCAGCTGTGCGCCGTCCACAGCAAAGGTATCCCCCGCTGTCAGCGGCATTTTTTCAATCAGGCTTTTTCCGTTCAGGGTGCACAGCTCGTTGGAAGATCCCGGCAGCGCACACCAGTTGTTATCCTGTGGGTCATACACCACAATGCCGCGCCGCACCGCAAGCGGGCTGTTGGCATCCAGCACGGCGGGGTTCCCGGCGGCATCCACCCCCAAAAAGTTTCGGCCTTCGCCCAAACGCAGGTCCTGCCCGCGGGCGGGGCCGTCCAGCACCACCAGCCAGCCGGTCACCGGGCCTTTGGGCGCGGCAAGGTCAACCTCGGCAGCGGTGCCGGGCTGAGCAATGGCGCTGCCGGCCTCCAGCCCGCCATTGCAATAGGGGCATTCGGGGTGTTTATCGGCATCATAAAAATGGCCGTTGGGGCATTTGGTCAGTTTCATCATTTTCCTCCTTCGGGCGCGTTTACAGCACAAGCCGCAGGGTAGTGCGGCCAATTTTTATGGTATCGCCGTTTTGCAGGCGGTATTCCCCGCCGATGGGGTCGCCGTTCACCATCACGGCGGCTCCCTCCAGCGGGCGCAGGGTCACGCCGCTGCTTTCCACTTCCAGCACTGCGTGCTGGGGGCGGGTGCGGCCATCCGCCAGGCAGAGGTCACACTGGGCGGCATCGCTGCCGATAATCAGGCTGCTTTCCACATAGGCGGACCAGCGGGTTTCTGCAATGCCCCGCCGGGTAGAAAGGTACAGGGTGATCCACCGCCTCGGCAGGCTCTGCTGCACGGGGGCGGCATCGGTCAGCAGGTGTTCGGCTTCGGCCAGCTTTTCCTCCGTGCGCTCCTTGCGGCCGCGCAGCAGGGCTGCCGCGGCCAGCACCACCAACAGCCCGCCCAGAATAATGGCAGGCAGCCGGAATCGTGCCAGATAGAACGCCCTGTCCTTGGGCCAATCCTCCACGGTAAAGCGGTATACGGTGCCGGAATCGCTCACGTTGGCCGCGGTCATGGCGCTGGTCATCTTGTTCAGCTTAATGGTATAGGTTCCCTGGTACAGCGGCTCGGTGTACAGCGAAACACTTCTGCCGTCCGCGCTGGCAAGGGCCTGTTTAACTTTTACATGCCAGCCCCAGATATCCTCGCTCTGAATGCTGTAACAGGTCAGGTCCTCCGCACGGCCCACGGCCTGGTTAAACCGAATGGTCATGGCATAGCGGCCATGCAGCGTCACGCTTTCCACCGCCGGTTTGGCCAGGCGGTGGCCCATATACACGGTAGCGTTGGTTTTCACTGCGCTGCCCAGCTGCGGCACGCTCAGGGTCAGCACATCCAGGCGCTCGCCGTAAAAATTTTCATCCACCGCAGTTTTGATCTCCAGCGCATTGGCAAGGGCCTGCTGTTTTTCAGCCAGGGTATCGGCCAGTTCGCTTTCATGCACCACATCCAGCTTATCGCCGCCCAGGGCCTGGCCCAGCTCGGCAAGGGGGTTGTCATCATCCACCGTCACAAAGATATCCAACGGCATGTTCAGGCGGCTGGCGGCATCTTTGGCCACAGCGCCCAGCAGAGCTGTGCTGGTGGCGGTATTGCCCGCTTCCGACAGGGCAAAGATCACCTTGCGCGGCGCAATGCTCTGGTAATTTTCGTTGATATCGTTATAAATTATTGTGGCTGCCTGCACCAGGTTGGGCTCGTTCTCTTCCTGGCTTTCCAGCGCGTTCACGGCGTTCACTGCCGCCCTGGTATCAATGGTCGCGGGCAGAACGCAGGCTGCATCCCCGGCCAGGGTATACAGCATAATCTGGTCCTTTGCGCCTTTGGCGCTGATCAGCCGCCGCAGCGCAATGCGGTATTCTTTCAGCGTGGTTTCGTCCACACTGTTGTCCACCGCCAGTACATAGCAGATCGGCTCGTTCGCCATGCCGATGTTGCCGGTGGGGATCTTTTCATCCCCCAGGTACAGCTCCACCCCTGCCGCCCGCACAAGGTCCGGGCTGATGGGCTGGCCTTGTGCATCCGTTGCCTGAACAAACACGTCCAGCTCCGGCACGTTGACATAGATCTGCTCAATGGAAAATTCCCCGATCGTGGTGCCTAATGCTTTGGGCGCACACAGCAAAGCTGCCATGACTGCAGCAACAGCCATGGCAACCAAAACCTGTGTGAATTTTTTTACCGCAGCAATTTTCACTTACAGGCTCCTATTCTTTACATTACATTGTTTACAGTTCTGTGTCCAAGGCGCATCTGAAAACAAAGAAAATGACAACTATTTCGCAAGCGCAAGATGGATTCCAAGGGCAATACTGCATAATTCTAAGTGCCGATACGGCGAGCGAGGTGCGGCAGCTGCTAAGCCAAAAGCGCAGATAATACTTTGTGTATTATCGAGCATTTTGGCAACGCAGATGCTGTGCCGCAGCCGCCGAAGCGGTGCTTAAGCCGTAAGGCGGGAATTGTGCGGTGTTACCCAAGGTTTTTAACGCAAAATCCGGCTGCGTTTGTAGAAATAGGCTACATTCTCGTCTTTTCAGATGTCCTGCAGTCCATGCTGCTCCCTCATGCGGCGCAATGCGCACAGGGCGCGCATTGCCTTTTGGCGGGCGGCGCGCTGTTTGGCGGCTTCCGGCGTTTCGGGCTGGGGCTCTTCCGGCACGGCGGGCGCTTCTTCTTCGGCTTCAGGCTCCTGCGGCTTTTCCCGCGGGGGAAGCGGCATGGCCGGGGCGTCCAGCTCGTCCTCTTCCTCAAAGCTGGGCATTACCGGGGCCATCGGCGTGGCGGAAGGCGGGGTATCGTCCGGGCGCGGGGCATCCGCCGGGCGCACAATGGGCGAAGAGAAGATGGCCCCCGGCACTTCAGTCAGCGCCGGACCGGTCTGGTGGTTGGGGTCCCCGGTGGGATGGTCCGGCTTATCCTCGGTCTTTTCCGGTTCGGGTGTTTCTTCTGTCTTCGGCTGTTCTTCTGTTTCAGCCTCCGGCGCTGCGTTTTCCGGCGTTTCTTCCTCCGGCTGCACGGCTGCGGGCTCTGCCGGGGCGGCAGCTTCTTCCTGTTTTTCCACTTCCTGCGGGGCGGTGCTCTGCTGGCTCAGGGTTTCGGGTTCGTCCTCCTCCCCGGCAGCAGCGGCCTGGGCGCGCAGTTCATCCACCGCGCGGGCCACCGTTTCGGGGCTTAAATCCAGCGCAGCTTCCGGCGTAGGCACGGTGTGCAGCTCCGGCAGCTCGGTTTCCAGCTCGCGGTCCGCGTTATCGGCAGCGCGGGCTTCGGCGGCGGGGTCATTGGCAATGGCTTCGTTCTGCAGGTTCAGCAGCTTGCGGCTCATCAGGCCAAGGTAGTCAATCAGCGCGGCACGCTGGGCCTCCATCTCCCGCACTTCGGCGCGCAGGTTGTTCAGCCGCAGCTGGTGAGCGTTCTGGATCTCATTGGCTTCCGCAGCGGCGGCATCCACCAGCTTTTGTGCCTGGGCTTTGGCCTGGTCGCGGGCCGAAACATCCATCGCCTGGGCTTCGGCCTGGGCGTCCTCCTTGATCTGGTCGGCGCGCACATGGGCGTTGGCCACAATGTCCTCCGCCTTCTGGCGTGCTTCCTGCATGATCTCTTCTTTGCCGTTTTCCAGCGCATTGCGGGCATCGTCCAACTCACGGCCCTTGATGCGCAGGGCGGCTTCGGCCTGGTCGGCACGTTCCTGCAATTTTTCTTTTTCTTTTTGCAGGCTGCCGTTCTTCAGCCGCAGAACGGCCACCTGGTCGTTCAGCGAATGGTTGCGCTCCTGTAGGGCGGAAACCTGGGCGTCCAGGCTTTCTTTCTGGCGTGAGTATGTAGAGCTGCTGCCTGCCAGCGCAGCGTTCTGGCCGGAAAGCCGGTTGTTCTGGGCGGTCAGGGTCTGGCAATGCTGCTGCAATGCAGCGTTTTCCTGTTCGGCCTTGCGGGCCTGGGCTTCGGCCCGGCCAAGGCGCTGTTCATATTCCGTGCAAAGGGCCTGCAGTGCCGCACGCACATCGTCCGGCTCATAGCCGCCAAAGCGTGCTTTACGCATTCCACTCTGCTCCATAAAACGGGTCACATCAATTTTCGGCACGGTATTTTGCCCCCTCCTGCTCCGGGCAGCAGCACGGCAAAAACTTTTTGTGCAGTTTTGCAATCCTGCGCCTGGGCAAACGTACATTATTAAGTAATATTATACCAATTCCCCTTGTGGTGTGCAACTAATTTGTGTGATGTATGAAAAGTAAAGGAATCGGCTGAATTTCCGCTCTTTCCGCCGCATCTTGGGGTGGGCGGTGTAAAAAATGTAAAAACCGCACCGCTGGTGCAAAATCCGGGCCGGGGGGCTCGTATGATTTAATGGTCAGCCAAATGCTGCTGCAACGGCCCGCGCAGCCCAGCAAGCATTCCCGGCTTGCTATTTTTGTTGCTTTTCACAATTTTCAATTTCACAATTTAGCAGTGCTGCACAAAAAAATGTAGTTCGATTTGTCAATCCTTGTCGCCGCTTTCCCTTGTTTTTGACACATTTGGAGAGTATAATACTCTATCATCGCAAGGGGAATGGTCCCCCTGCGGCGGCCTTTTTTCTTAAAAAGGAGTGTTTTTTGTGATTCGTACATGGTGCAAAGACCATCCCATCCAGTTCATGGCCTGCTACCTGGTTTTTTATCTTGCGTTTTTCAAATTGTTGGAACAGGGCATCCAGGTGCCGGATCTGGTGCTCCACTGCCGGTTGGATGATCTGATTCCGTTCTGTAAATACGCCATCATCCCTTACTACCTGTGGTTTGCCTGGATCCCCTGTACACTGTTCTATTTGTTGTGGTTCAATGACCGGAGGGAATTCTGGCGGCTGTGCCTGCCGCTGTTTACCGGCATGACCCTCTCGCTGCTGTTCTGCGCAATCGTACCAAATGGTACCGACCTGCGTCCCGCTTACATTTACGGCAATGATATCTTTACCCGCGCGGTACGCGCTTTGTGGCGCACGGATACGCCCACCAACGTGTTCCCGTCCATCCATGTGTTCAACTCCGTCACGCTGGCGCTGGCTTATCACCACTGCGCACGGCTGCGCGGCCGCAAATGGCTGTGGGTGCGCGTATCTGCCGATCTGCTCTGCGTTTCCATCATTCTTTCCACCATGCTGTTAAAGCAGCATTCGGTGTTTGATGTGATGGGCGGCATCATCCTGGCTCTGACGCTGGACGCCGTGGCCGATGCCGTTGCCCTGCGCACAGCGCCCTCGGTTGCTTATCGCCACAACCATCACCATGCGCTGCCCGAACATTCTTAAATGTTTACCGGTTCCTGAAAAGGGGCCGGTTTTTGTTTGCAATCTTTCGGGGGAGAGGATATAATTCCGGCAAGGCCCTGCGTGTGGGACGATGCGGAGCATCGTCCCCTACAAATGTTTTTTAGGGCAATACCGCATAATTCTAAGTGCCGATACGGCGAGCGAGGTGCGGCAG
>OHAA01000424.1_pt1 | contig 23184 bp, 18 predicted proteins | sample 1606051 | NCBI WGS metagenome assembly OHAA01 (sample SAMEA3541493, study PRJEB24748) | human gut metagenome | biome: human gut; feature: human-associated habitat; material: faeces | place: China | collected 2012
AGAAGAGGAAGGTGCCGGCAAACTTGCCGGCGGATGGAGTTCAAATCCAAAATGCTCGAAGGGCTAAGTAACGCTCATCACCCATCCCTGCAATTATCAAGCTTTTCCTTTACTTTTCTTCATACCCAAAATGCGCTTTGACTTTCTGGTACGTATCCTTTTTCGACAAAGTATAGGCCACCAACGGCACGCTGGTAAGGCCTTTCTCCCAATACCCGTCTGCGGGATCAGCCACTGTTTTCAGCCATTGGACCCGGATAAAAATTTCTTTTTCAGGGTTCAACTTCTGTTTGTCCGGTTCAGAGATCCAAGGTGCTTGTGCCACAGGGACCCGCTTTCCAGCTACCGTTACGGTAAATTTAGTCATCTCGACAGCAGAATCCACACATTTCCCAATACCAACAAAGCCAAAACCAGCAATCAGGCAGAAAACCAAATCCCCTGTCTGAATGTTTTTCAAATAGCGCCCGCTGGCTTCATTGTTAGCGGACAAGAAACCGTACTGCAGTGCATCCGCCCAGCTCCGGTCTTTGTAGCTGACAGTAAATTCCTTGGGCTGGACATTTTTAAAAAATTCCCGTTCTTCTTCCGGCGTCCAGCCTCCTGCCAATTCCTTAATATCCAACGGATTCCATATATCACTGGCCATTTGCAGGTAAATATTTGTCCGTTCCGCAATACTATCCGCTGTAATCTTAGGCATGGGTTTGAAGCCATAGACGTTTGCCACTTTGTTGATAAATTGCGGATTATGGTTATAGAAGTCTGGATTCAGCGCTTTTGCCAGAACATTATCCGCACTATAGTTTTTAACCTTCTCCTCATACTGGATAGCCTGATAGCTGCGGTTTCTATCCCTGGTAAGGATTATCAGATTACCAATGGATTGACGAGCTTTCTGAAAGTCTTCTTCGTCGGGGAAAGCCTCCAGATAATCCTGGTGTTTATTAGGCATAATATGCTCGATATCATAGGTGTTTCCCTTCCGCTTCCGGTCTACATAGACATTAAAATCGGACTGATTTCCCATGAGCACATTGGCATAAGAAGTAAATCGGGCTAAAAAGTGCAGCATGTAACGGGAAGTAAACTGGTTCAGGCCAAAATTGGTAATTCCGTCCAGGTTTGCATCCATTCTTCTTAATTCCCGAAGGTATACCAGACCCATGGTTTTGCAATCCTGGTTGCGGGTATCTATGAGCACCCTAAACAATAGATATTTATTGGTATTCCAATTGACCCGGCTAAAATTAAAAATACGCACAGACGCAAAATCATCCACAAATTTGGAAGCCATCCGTATTTTCTTATCGACAATTTCGTCCGGATCATCATTTTTCACAGTCGCCAGGATGAGCATTGTCTGATAGCCCAAATCCCGGTTGGCATTGTAGAAAACTTCCTCAAAGCCGGGAGTCAGCTTTGCCCCGTATTGTTTTACCCGTAGGTACAGTCCTGTCATGCGGGACATTTCCTTCATAACGAAATACTTAAAGTCGCTGCTTTTGGCCAAATGCATTTTTTCCTTGGCATAATCCCGCACCCAAGAATGGAACTTTTCCCCCAGCAGCTCATAGTCCCTATCCTTGGACCCCTTTTTGCTTTCTCGCAGGGTCATAGCATACTTGGCCCGCAGCCAGATGGAGATAAATTCCACATCTTCCGTATTGACCTGGCCACTGGTATCGTTGGCACTGGCGGCTTTGATGGCATTGATATTCTCCTGCCATTTGCGATTTACTTCCAGCCGGTCTGCTTCAGCCACCTGCTGGATAATGTATGCCTTCAGCATTTCCGCACTGTTCAGGCTCAAGCCCCGGTCATTCATGGTCAGGAAAATCGTATGGGCTTCATCTTCAGAAGGCGTATCAATTTCCAAAAGCAGAACCTTCTCCTTCAGCCAATAGATAAAGTAGGTCAGCGCTTCCCCTTTTAGTTCCTCAGGAAACAACTCTTCAATATCCTGATACCGATTCATCAGGTTTTTGGTGCTTTCGTTGTCAGGCTCATACACAGCATCATTTTCCATCAGAGCATGCATGCAGGGAATACGTTCCGGTACGTATATATTAAAGTTCATTTGCCCATACGCATCGGAATAAATCAGAGACTTTAAGTCTACACCTTTATCCAACCCAAAAAGACCCTGTTGCTTTTGAAGATTTTGCAGGTAAATCAGCAGCAGCGTCAACGAAGTCAATCGCTGTTGGCCGTCAATGATTTTTTTGTTGTCACCCTCAGTGCAAATAATGCACCCCATATAATAGTAGCCATAATGAGCCACTTCTACCGTAGAATCGTGATTCTCCGGATCATAATATTCTTCAAACGTATTTTGGAAATCCGACAACATCTGCTCAATCTGTTTTCTGCCCCACCGATACTCCCGTTGAAAATAATCCACCGAAAAATGCCGGTTCTCCAAAATCTTCTGCAACGTATCCGTTTTATCAATCTTTTTCAAGTCGTACCCCCTATCTGTGCCCTATCGAAAATGATACCTCTCGAATTATGCACCCAAGACTCTGGGATCCTTCCAGCGCATCCAGGTTCTTCTTGTACCAGCACTAAGAACCTTTAACAATACAACCCCTATCTCAGCACCTTACGCCCAACGACTCCCCTCACCAAATCGCATCATACAGCTTTTCTTCCAGCGAATCCGGCAGGATCGGATACGCGGCCTTAGCAAAACTCTCCGCATCAATGTACCCGCCTTTTCCCAGCCGCACAAGAGAATACGCAATCGGTACCGTATACGATCTTTCTCTGCGTCTCATAGTATAGTGCGCTATGGTCCAGGTACCTTTCGGGCTCAGCCTTTTTGTCCATACCGAAGCGTATTCGGTGCCTTTTACCACGGTGGAATTATCCACATAAAAATTACATCCCCCGTTGTCGGTCCCCAAATAATACCATCTGTCAGGAGAAGTATGGATATCCTGGGGCCACAGATAGGCGTAAATCACTTCATTGTCGGATTCAGGGTAACACTCAAAAAAGCGCAGCTTTGAATCAGATTTCACCAGGTCGGCAATTTTTCTTGTCCCATCAGGCGCAAAAACATACCTTGCCTTTACCGCAGCCATTTTGACTTTCCGTTTTAGTACCAGCTGCTGCAGTATACTTTTACCCTCCGGGGTTATATATTTTTTCCACACCACGGCCTCATTGTTATCTTTTTGCACAGAAGCTGTATCAATAAATTCACTGGCTGCCCCATCCTGGGATTCCCCCAAGTATTGCCAATCCGCCGCAAACGCTGTCCCGGTACACAGACACAGAAGCAACACCAGCCCCATTAGTTTCTTCACAATAAACATCTTCCCTTCTTTCCAGTAATATAGCAAGCTTTCCCCACCTGCAACCTGATTTTATCGGCTTTTAGATAAACGATATACAACATAAAAGAAAATCCCGCATCCTACTGCCCCTTCTACACCCCATATAACGCTTGCTACAAGAAGTATGATCCCGGCTATTTTTTTAGTGACTGACGAAATATCTTTATATCCGGTATAATACCATAAAATATAGGCTACAATTACTGCCGTAAAAATACCAGGGACGGTATATTCAACCCGTGGATTTACATTTAAATCGCCTTCAGCAACCAAGTTTCCTAAGCTCCTTATAACCGCAAAAACCACAAAAAAGCCGATCCATAATAAACAGCCATTCCTCTGGTTTGAAGGTTTTTTCTCTTCTTCATCATTCTCGTGCCCCAATTCCGTTTCTTGTGTACCATTATTAGAAGATTCAACCGCATCTGGAATTGTCAAATCTAAATTGATCTCATCCTTTTCTTGTGGTTCTTCTTGTGTCCCGATACTAGAAGAATCACCCATTTTTACGGCCAGTGGAATTACTTTGGCTCCGCAATATGAACAAAATACAGAATCATCCTTTATTTTCTTCCCACATTTAGAGCAATACATAAAAACTACCCCTTAACCCTGATATTCTTTATAGAATCAATGACTTTCGCCTCTGTCTCTTTATCATCCTCTGAGTACACATATGCAGCGGCCCATAATTCATTGTTCTTTATAATAACTAGCATTTTTACCTTCTTTTTTCCTAGACTATCTGAATCAACTGTCATGTCTATTAATAAAGCTGGAATTCCGCTAATTGTTAATTTTTGGCCGTTTATTTTTAAATTTGAATATTCATTTCCCTTACTCTGTAAACGCTTTTCAAACATTTGTATGATATTACTTGTATTATCATCTTCTATTAGTTTGTTTACATCATCGTTTTTATATTTATCTGCTATAGTATAAAAACATAAAATTCCATTATCTTTTACAAAGGCCTTACGATGAGACATATGCTGCACATCATTTTCCGGAATCGGATATGTTTCCCCTTCAGATGCTATTTTGAAAGGAAGTTTTACCTCCATAGTTGATGCAGTGCCATGCAATTGCACTTCTTTATAAGCAGCAGACCTTCCATCTTTTACCATTTGGACAAGACCGCCTGTTTTGCAGCTTACGCAAACTCCCATAATCAATGTGATAAGTAATGTAATAATATTTGTTCTAATCATCACTTACATCCTTCCTTAATTCCTTAGCTATTCAATTTGCAAAGAACAGCTTCTTTCCAATTTTCTGTTCATCCAGGGACGTATTTTACATTAGAAATCGCACACCCATCTTCCCACTAAAATGCCCTCGCAAAACCCCAAGGCTCCAGGCCCCCCCAGCGCCACGCCTATAATGTACATTGCCCGCAGCAATATCTCAGCACCTTACGCCCAACGCCTCTCCTCACCAAATCGCATCATACAACTTTTCTTCCAGCGAATCTGGCAGAATGAGTTCCACATCATTGGGAAAGCCTTCAGCATCTATATACCCGTCTTTTCCGGGGTAAACTAGAGAATAGGCGATTGGTACCGTATACGTTCTTTCTTTGCGTCTCATAAAATAGTGTGCAATAGTCCAGGTTCCATTTGGGCTCGCAGATTTTGTCCATACAAAAGCGTATGCGGAATCTTTTTGTACTGTGGAATTATCTACATAAAAACTATTGCCTCTGTCGTTGATTCCCAAATAATACCATCGGTCGGGAAAAGTATTGATCTCATTAGGCCAAAAATGAGTGTAAAGTATTTCACCATCTGATTCGGGGTAAATATCACGGAAGTACAAAGCGGCTTCAGATTTAGCCTCATAAATTGTTTTCCTTTTCCCATTAGCATCGAAAACATACTTTGCCTTTAGCGCATCTTTTCTTTCTTTATGTTTTATGACAAGTTGCTGCAAGGCAATTTTCCCATCCGGATAGATGTATTTTTGCCACACCACGGCTTTTTCATCATCCTTTTGCAGGGATGCCATATCGATAAAGCCACCGCCATCACCTAATTCCGATTCTTCCAACCGCTGCCAGTCTGCCGCAAACGCCGTTCCAGTACTCAGACACAGAAGCAGCACCAGCCACAATAGTTTCTTCATAACACAACACCTTCCCTTCTGCCCCTAGTATAGCAAGCTTTCCCCAGCTGTGGGTCGCCCAGAAAGCGACACAGGGCCTGCAAATTCCTACAAGTCCACCTGGACTACTGCCTCCGGCAAGGTGGCCTAAAAAGTCCGGGAAGGTGAAAGAGATGGTCCGGAATATTCCGGCCTATGCTAATCCAAGATTTCCTTCCACCCTTTTAAGTTATGTTTTTCAGACGACTCTTCAGATATTCCTGTAGATTCTTATCACAGCAGTAAACTGCACAGCCGCGCATTCCCCGGGACAGCAATATACGGTAAATATTCTTAATCAGCTTGGTCAACTCTTCAGGTTTATTTTTCAAACCTTTCTTTCCCGTAGCATCACAATAATTCTTGTAGACCGCTTCAATGGCATAGGTTTCCGGATTATAGATTAAATCCTTGCCAATAATGACACCTACATAGTCAAATTCCAGTCCCTGGGACGTATGCACACAGCCAACCTGATTCTGCATATTTGGATCAATAGCCCAATTAGTAGAATTCTTACGGCTATTCCAAGGCCGCGCAAAATTGAATTCTGGAATACAGACATCGGGAATCTCCGCATCAGGATTCCCTTCTTTTGCAGTGGACCAATGCCAGGCGTAACCAGCCAGCATTCTTGCCTTCCAATGCTGCTGATTTTTCTCCTGTATATACTTTTCCAACGCAAGAGGAGAATCCATAATTTGGAACTCAAAGGTTTCCTTGTCCCAACCGTCAAAGTTGGCCGTATCCCGAATTTGGAGAGTATGTTCCACCCAATTCAAAAAGCCCTCTGCTCCGGCGCAGCGGAACTGAGCCTCCAATTTTACTTCATGTACTTCGGACCCGTACTTTCGGGCCATCGCCTTAATCAAAGCGACAGAACCCTCATCTTCCAGTCGGATGCGCTGATGATCGTCAATAAAAAAGATATTGACCATTGAAGAACGAATGATATCCTCTACCTGGCCTTCACCCTTATACATATAGGCGCCCTTAGCTTTCAGCCGATGAGCTTCATCCACTAAAATTGCATCGTAACTCAAGGGAGCAGCAGCCGCAAAAGCTGAGGAACCCATAAAAAGTTCATTCAGCCGCTTTTTACTATTTCTCCGACCCTTACCCAAGGTATCAACCATCGCCAAGCGAAAAGCAGCATTGGGCGCTACAAAACGAATATTTTTTCCTTTCTTTAGCAGCGCAACAAAAGCATTCATGGCTACTACCGATTTCCCTGTTCCCGGTCCCCCATTCACTATGATAGTTGTCCGTTTCGCAGCCTTGATAGCATAGGACAAAATAGTCGCATAAGCCACTTGCTGTTCATCCAGCAAGGTATACACCGGATTTCCGTCAAGCATATCCGCAACGTATTCAATAAATTTCTTAGAAGGTCTGACTTTGCCGGAATCAATATCGTCCAGGATTTCCATCCCCTGGCCCTTGCCCACTCGTTCCGCCAGATACTTTTCCAGTTTTTTGGTATCCGAAGCAAAGAAAAGCGGGGTATCCTCATAAATAGGAGCATACTGTTCTTCCAATAACGGCTCCGGCGTCTGTTTATGATAATTGTGTAAATAGGCACAAGAATACGGATTCAGAGTTGAATCCGCAACCGCTGTATTCATATCCCTCAGAAATTGCTTGTAGGAATAGGCTTGATAAGCAGGATGCGGAAGCACTCGTTTGCCTCCACCAACATACGTACGAACCAAAAAGTCCATATCCGTTGCTTCTGCTTCGCTCCACTGCTTCAGCTCAATAATGACAAAGTTCTTGCGTTCCTTTTCATCATGACCGCTGACTACCACATCAATCCGCTTGGAAGTAGCCGGAATATTGTATTCCAACAAAATACCACTATCCGCAGGAATCGCAGACTTACGAATTACCCGCTCCATAAACTGCAAGGAATTATTCCAGGAATTCTTTTCATTGGGTGACACCCCATGCCCTACCTGAGTCAGGAAAGCATTTTCCAGGTCATCCACAATATGATTATCATCAACAGCATTACAAAAAGCAGAAGCCGTATTCTTATAAAGAATCATGCATTTCCCCTCAATCCCTGAGTAAAACCATTAGTGCAATTAAACTATAGCTAGTATTTTATATACATTTTATACTGTCAATTTTATCACCCAGGCTACCAAACATACAAGTGTATAATACGGCTTCCCTATTATTAAAGTCGATTTGGTGAGTAGGAAAGTTAAGTACAGAAGGCAAATAAGTATTTAATGAATATTTAGAAATCTAACGTTGTAAAATATCCATTTTTTGTATGCTTCCAATTATATTAATTGGTAAATACACAATCAAAAACAAAATGACAGTAGAATCTCCTGCTATACTCACTGTTCCTGCAGAAACAATGCGTAATAGCAGACTTTAAACAATTTCCTTCTAATACCCGCCTTCATTTTGGCAGCCTTTCAACAAATACAATACTTCATCACTTCCACCTTTTCCTATTTTGGCCTTTCAATCCTCACCCCAAATTTATTTTTCGACATTCTTTGCAATTACGCAATATCATGATATAATCGAAATTGTCAAAAATGCACAGTGAAACTTGCTCCTCGCGGAACGTACTTTGCGTAACAAAATATTCTTTTCTATGTTTTTTATTGTCGCTCTTTCACTTTTGCATTCCCTACACAACAATAGGCTGTGCCTAGGTTTCTCGATTGTTTCAGCCCTTCGAAGCTGCCTTGATTTTGGCTTATTATTCTGCGATTGGCAAAAAGAGCGCCTTATGTTTCATACTTGCACATAGCAGGTTAACGAAATATTTTCCCCAGGACATGGCCCTGCTAGCTATAATAAAATCCAGATAAATATAAATATGGGGTATATCTTAAAAGTACAAATAGCCCTATTACGCCCAAAATCAGTCCAGAAACAGTATTTTGTATACAGTCCATACCCGAGGTCATATTTCACGCTTTTCGCCCGTTAAAAACGAAATTTGGTAAGATCTCCATTTGCCGACTGCAAAATAGCCGCCAGGACTCCCTACCCGGATTACCCAGACCAGTGCCGCAAAGCCCAGGCAGAGCCTGTGTGCAAGCGCTTTCTGGGTAAGCAGCGAAGTGGTAAACGTTCTGTAGAGCAGAAGGAGTAATACACTGTAAGCGGGTAAATATAAGCTATACGGAGAGTAAAACTGTATATCTGTAGCTACGTAGTGCTATGTAAATATAAAACACCAAGCTTTTATGTTTTTTATATTATATTATCTTAACTTACATTATCTTAACTTAACTTATATTGGGTTGTCACTTGGTTGTCACTTGGTTGTCACTTGGTTGTCACTTGGTTGTCATCTGGTTGCCAAAACGAATATTTGAAACATGTATTATAAGAAATAAATATCAATATTTTTATATTTTTTAAGATGTACTGGATTTTTAAGAATATATGGAATGCTGGGCAAGCCCCCATTGCCGCTTTGCGGCATTTAGCGGTTCTCCGTATTCCATTCGCCTTCACCCTGCGGGTTCGGTTCACGGACGGCTGTCGCAGGGGTCGTATATTCCATTTCTCTACGGCCAAAGCCTTGAGAAATGGATACGACTCCCTTAGTCAGCCTGCGGTGACAGCTCCCCCAGCGGTTCGCCGTGTTCCAATCAGCTACGTCCTGACGGACTTGCTTCTTGGACGGCTATCGCATGGGCCTTATTATCCAAACAGCCACTTGCAGAATTTGTTTGGCTGTTTGGATGCGGCCGCATAAAGGTTGGAGCTTATAAATGGTCGTGCGGTCTGCGGGGTATTGGTGTGGGTCGGGCCCCCAGCCTCAACTTCAATGACAAACATTACAAAAGGACGAGAGCATTTCTGTTCTCGTCCTTTTGCTATATTCCTCAATTGCTGCGTTCTACTTCCACCCAGCTCCCCCTATGGCCTGCCTAAAGAGAGTGTTTTTGTATTTTGCTAGGCAGGCAGCTGGTGCTTCTTTAGGCTGCATCAATCACGGACGTATACATAGCCTTCCATAATACGGCGGGCAGTCCGATCCAGGTTGCCGCTGAGCACGGTATGGGTTCCATCCGGGTTATCCTTCAGGTCTGCGTAAGCATCCATAATGCCCCAAGGATGCCCAATGCGAATGTGGGTTACTTTATTGGAAGGGTTCTTGCCGTCTCCGCAAACGATTTCATTGACGATGGTACCAGGGGTATTGGCAGCCGTTACGGTGCAGATGGCGCCGGTACCCATATAGGCATCAATCATTTTCATATTTACAGAGAACAGGCGGCCCACGATATCAATCTGGTCCTTGCCAATGGCTTTGCCGCTGCCTGCGGTGTAATCCACCGGTTTGGTTACAAAAGCAATCTTCGGCAGGGTTTGGCTGTTCTTTTTGGCGTCTTCCAGGTCTTTGGCAAAGCCCAGGGTAATAGCACCAGTGCCGCGAATGACTTCCAGTTTCCGGCAGATGTCTGCACAATTAGGCAGTGCATTGAATTCGCTGGGGATTTCCGTGCCCTTTACGCCGAAGTCTTCGGGATGCACAAAGATAACAGGGTTGGCAGCATCTACAAAGCTATATTCATAGGTTTTGCCTTCTACTTCAATGGTGTCCTTTACATGGCCGGTGGGCAGAAGTTTGCCGCTGGCAGCGCCCTGGGGAGAAACGAATTTCAGGGTTACTTTGGCAGCAGTGCCCGGTACACCGTCAATGGCGAAATCTCCTTCGGTTACAGCTTTGCCATCTTTAACAGGGACCTGAGCAATAATTTCTTTTTTAGTATTGGTGTTGAAGATATGCACTTCGGTGATAGGTTCCACGGCTTTGACCAGACCTTCATCAATGGAGTAAGGGCCAACTGCAGAGGAAATGTTCCCGCAGTTCATGGTCTTGCCTACAATGGGGGCCATAACATCTACCTGGCCAAAGTCGTAGTCCACGTCAATACCGGGACGGCTGCTCTTTTTGATGACAGCAACCTTACTGGTGGATGTGTTGGCGCCGCCCATACCATCGATCTGCCGGCGGTCAGGAGAGCCAAAGGCACTCAGAATCACCTTATCCCGTTCCTTTTCATCCTGCGGCAGATCTTCCGCATGGAAGAAAACAGCTTTGGAAGTGCCCCCGCGCATATACACAGCAGGGATTTTACGATTGGGTTTATAATTCGTCATGATCATTACCCTCTTTCTCAGAATTTGTTCTGAAACTTTTTATTTCATGGTTTATTTTTTCTTGCAATTTATAATTGCAAGAAGGCCTTTGAAACGATAAAATAAGTATATAAATCTTGAAAGGAGCACATTATGCTTAACAACTACAAATACTTTATTGCACTTGCGGAAGAAAAGAGCATTTCCCATGCAGCAGATAAGCTTTATATTTCCCACCAATGTCTCAGTAAATATCTTAAAAATCTGGAGCAGGAATATAATGTTGCCTTCTTTGAACGAACCCCCAAACTCACTTTAACGCCAGCAGGCCATGCGATGTTAGACACGCTCCGGCAAGTTCAATTTCTCGAACAGAATCTGGACAACCAATTGGAAGATATCCGCCTTTCAAAGAAGGGCCGTATCCGTGTAGGGACAACGGAAGGCCGCTACCGGGTGTTAATTCCTGAGTTGATTTCTGAATTCAAAGCTCTCTATCCAGAGGTGTTGTTAGATGTAGAGTACGCTGTTTCAAAAGAACTGACGGATCGGGTTTTAAAAAATGAATTGGATCTTGTCCTCATTAATCAAGATGGTGTCGATCATCATCAGTTAATATCCAAACCGCTGCTGAATGAACAGTTGTACCTGGTCATCTCTGACAATATGCTGGCACAATATTTTCCGGATAATTATCCTGCTTGCAAAGAGCAATTTGCAAAAGGTGTTGATCTGGCAATGTTTCAGAAGGTGCCATTTATTCTCAATCGCAAGACCTTTAATTCTCGAATTGCCTTGGAAAATTACGCTCAAGCACGGAACCTGCAGCTGAATTGTGTCATGGAGCTAACCCAATTGGATATCCATTTTATGATGTCCGCCCGGGATTATGCAGCCAGCATTTGCTGGACTATGTATCTTCCCTCCATTGCAGAAATGAATCAGCTTCATCCGGAACATCATTTAAACGTATTCCCCATTGCTGGTTTGGATGCTCGCAATCAATTTTCCTTGGTTACCTTAAAGGAAAAGATCCTTCCGGATTATGGGAAAAACTTTATCCGTTTAGTACAACGAAAATGTGCTTCGTTTGCTGACTTGAACCCGTCCACCATTTAGCGGGCGGTGTTCAGGATATCCATCAGCGGGTTTATTTGACTGGCTTCATCCATGGATTGAATCAAAGCCAGCAATGTATCTGCTTCCTTCTTAGGCAGCACAGATTCAGTATTAATCCGGAATTTCTGCTCCAGTTCTTTCCAACCAATGGGATTACCCGGAGACCCTTTCAAATCATACAATTCCTTTTCATACACGGTACCATCTTTTAAATAGACCTTTACTTTGGCACCTCTGCGCTTTGGATAAAGTTTTTGAACATCAGGATCAACTGCGACAGTAACCAAATTACCGAGCTTAATATTAATGGGGTCCTGTGTATAACGCTCATCCAAATGGGCAATGCCAAAGCAGTGTTCATGCAAGGCCAGGGCAACGCCGTAAGCTAAGCTGAATTTAGCTTCTCCGGCATCCTTCGGAGCTTTGATAATACCGGTCATGTCGTAGGCTACCTGGTGGGTCCCTACCCATACTTTTTCAACAGCTTCCCAAGAGAAGCCATGTTCAGCCACCAAATCAAGGACAGCTTCAATTGCAGGCTGGGAATGTCTGGCAGTAGGATACATTTTACTATAGGTATCACCAATCAGGAATTTCTCCCCAAGTCCTTCACAAACCTTTTCAGGATCAACATTTTCTGACTTGGCCTTAAAGAATCCAGACTTGCCTTCAAAGGCGCTGAGGGAACCTTCCATATTTTCCTGAGCGTAATAAGCGGCTGCAATGCCGTTATATACAGCATTCCCTACCTGAATGCATTTAGAAGCCTGACCTGTTACAGTAGCTTCCATTAAACCGGAGGCATACAAAGCGCTAAGGCCCAGACCTTGCTCCAATTGATTTTCCGTCAAATTCAGCAATTTTCCGGCCACAGCCATGGAGCCAATTGTGTCATCATTACCAGAAGGATGAAACCCCTTCTTGATTTGGTAAGGTGCCATATTTGAAGCTAATCTGTAGACAATATCATAGCCAATAACAATGGCTGTCAAAATTTCCTTACCGCTGCAGCCCAGTGCAGAGCCTAACGTCAACGCTGTAGGAATAATCGCGGCGCCGCAATGTACGCCTGCATTTTTATGGCCATCATCCAACTCAATACCATGAGCAAAGGTAGCGTTGATCATAGCCGCTCTTGCCAACGGGAACTCTTTTGCACCACCCGTAATAACAGCAGTATCGCCTTTTCCAAACTTCCTGCAGGCTTGCAGGAAGTTTTCTTTATATTCCCAATGGGAGGCACCAGCCAGTGCAGCTCCCAAGGTATCCATAATTCTTTCTTTGGCAATCTGAATAACATCCTGCGGAAGCTTTTCGTATGTGGTCTCCGCAATAAAATGAGCAAAACGCTTAGGGATTATATAATCCATTGTTAGTTAGCCTCCTTAATCCGATGCAGCATTTCTGTCAATACATCGGAAGGACTTGTCACTTGTTCCAACGACTCAAGGGTATTCCAAAGTTGCTTTGCATACTCTGCATCAGCAATTTCTTGAACATGTCCCAGGAATTTCTTTTCAATGGTACCTGGAGGGAACGGAGATTCGCGATCACCATCAGGAATTTTCTTCAAGACTTCATACTCTTTGTTCTCGTTTGTCGTAATACGTACTTTGGCTGCGCCCCACAAACTTTTATCTTTTTTGGCCATCTCTGCAATTTCTGAATCCAGCAATACGATTACTTTCCTGGACAGGGAAGCAATTTCAGGGTTCTGCAAATTTTCTTCCATATAGTCATCGCGTACTACCCCAAACTTTAACAGATTTGCCACCGCATAAGGAACGCTGGTCTGTGCCTGTGCACTGTCTTTGGGGTCGTAGGTTCCTGCATCATAAAGGAAAGGTCCGCCAAATACCTGAACCGTTTTTACATCTTCCAACCGCAGCTGGTGATCCGACATAATCTTGTTCACAGCATCCAACGTGGCATGGATACGTCGTACACAGGCATGAATCTTCATATATGCATATTGAATATCCCAGCGCAGTTTCGGTTCTTCCAACAGTTCGCGGTCTGGATGAGCCGAGAAGGCGTTAACAAAGCCTAATTTTCCTTCATATACGTGGGAAGGCCCGCCTAAACCATAAGCTGCAATTTGAGCTGCGGCAATTCCCACTTTCGCGCCAAAGCCAGCCACAAGATACTTTTGGGCAGATCCATCAATTGCACTTTGATTTAACCCGCCAATTACGGCTGCAGCCAAGGAAATGGCATCCACCAGCTGTTTTTTGGAAAAGCCCATCAAGGTTCCAGCAACCACTGCGGCAGCAGCAGCGCCGCAGGCACTGGTGGCATCTATGCCTCTTTCCAAATAAGCAGACGGATTAATCACCCGGCCCTGCCAACAATATACTTCGTAGCCCTTAATAATGGCTTCCAGATATTTTTTCCCATCCACCTTTTCTTTGGGCAGAGTCATAGCCATGGCAGCAGCTGTGGCCTGTATTACAACACCAGGGTGAGCCATGGCAAAACGATGGCCATCATCCATATCCAACATTCTGGCGGAACTTGCCATCCACATGGCAAGTTCCTCAGCAACAGGCTTTTCGCCCAGTTTGTCTTTTAACGCCTCATGCAATTGACGAGACATACTCTTTTTGGTGCTGGCACAAAAGATTCCGATAAAATCGGCAACGTATTCTTTGGTTAACTTTAGAATATCTGGGGGAATTTGCTCATAAGACATATCATCAAACAAATTCACCAGTTTGCTTACACTTGTTTCTTCCATTCGAATGCCTCCATATACCTTATGCAAACAGATTGATAAAGGTGGTAATCAATGCTGCATTAATCAGTGAAGTGAACAGGCCGCCTACAAAGGGTACAACCAATCTGGATTGTGGTGCGGGGCTGTATTTTTCTTCAACAGTAGCGATGTTCATCATAGCGTTCGGGGTTGCCCCAAAACCATAGCCAATCTGAGCTGCACACATTACAGCCGCTTCATAATCCTTACCCATCAGCGGGAAGGTAACCAGTACTACATAAGCGGTAGTGGTGATCACTTGCACCAGCAAAATGATTGCCATGGGAACAGCCAGATCAATCAGCTGCCACAGTTCTACAGACATCATTGCCAAAGCCAGGAAAATATTCAAGGAAATAGAACCTGCGATATTTCCTTCCCGTTCGTAGGTGGGATAGAGATGTGTATAATCGGAAATGTTTCGAATAACCACAGCCACCAGCATGGAGCAAAGGAAAACTGGAATAGTAATGCCAGTGGATCTTTTGATCAATACGTTCAATACAACACCAAAGGCCATCGAGATGAAAATATGGAAAGCCATCAGCATCACATGAGAGATAAATTCTTTTTCAGAAATTTTCAATTCGTCTGTAGAGCCTTCGCCTTCGTTTTCCACTTCTAAGGTCTTTTCCACTACATTCGTACCACTGAGCTTAAATTTTCTAATCAAAAAGTCAGCTGCTGGGCCGCCTAATAAACTACCGAATACTAAGCCAAACGTTGCCCCTGCAATTGCAACCGTTGTAGCACTATTAATACCCATACTCTGAATTTGCGGACCAAAAGCGCCAGCATTGCCGTGACCGCCAACCAGAGGAATAGACCCAAGGCAGAGCCCTAGCAATTTGGGCAGGCCAAGAGCAACAGCAGTATAACCGCCGATAATATTCTGCATAGTAATAAGAATGGCAGTACTTACAGTCAGCAAAATAATGGGTTTTCCAGCTTTCCGCACAGTTTTCATAGAAGCAGAATACCCAATGCTGGTAAAGAAGGCTACCATGCAAAGGTTTTGAAAGACTGCATCCAGCTTTAAGTGCAAAATGTTGTATTGATGAAAAATCAGATTAATGACGGCGAAAAGGATACCACCAACAACGGGTGTAGGAATACAAAACTTCCGCAAGAACTTCAGATGGTTTTTGATAATGCTGCCAATATAGAAAAAGAACAGTGCCAAAGCAACAGTTGCATACAAATCTAATGTGACTTTCACGCTCAACATCTCCTTAAAAATAGGGTATTCATAAAAGCTTGACTTCAGTTGGGTAAGAACAAATCAGATTATTACTTTAGTACAAATATTTCTGATAAAGCATTACAATATTCTAACTGCTGGATTTGATGAATATATTGCTGATTTAGAACTCCAAATGGAGTTTTTTCTACAAGATGGGTAAATTTTGATGCCACCATATCCCAGCCGAATTTCGTCTCTTTTGTTTCTCCTATGGGTATATGCTGAGTGTGGGTCAGAATTTTCCCACTGCTTGTATAGACAACTACTTTACTGGCACTAAAATGTGAAGGATGTTCTTTTAAATATGCTTCTAAGTCAGAATCATATTTTACGATAATTCGTTCTTCAAAGCGAGACACAGTTTCATCTTTTAAACATTCTCTCAAAAATTCTGCGGAATCCAACTTTCCATAAAGCAGTACTACCGCTGTTGTAAAAGGCAGGCTGGATTGTGCACTAATCTCAGTTTTGGGATAAGGTTCTGCAAAACGAAGCAAATAACTGGATGCTCTGATTTCCACTTTTTCAATCTGCTCAGGAACCAGGTGATAGCTTTCTTTTAACTGCAAAGCTGCATCCAAAGTTGCATGAACACCTCGCAGGCAGGCAAACCGCTTAAAATAGACTTCATTAATTTTAAACAACTTCCCTAAACTATCCAATACGTGATCAGTCTCAAAACCATGGCTGCTTTGAAAGGCTTGGAAAAGTCCCCTTTTCCCTTCTAAAATTTGCGGTGATCCAGTAAATCCAGCTCTTGCCAAATCTACTGCACGCAAACCATTAAGCGCAGCCCAGGCTCCACAGAGATACTTTCCTGAGGTACCATCTTGCTGGCATTCTATAATTCCTCCAGAAAAAGTCCCTGCTAAACCCATAGCATTTGCGGCCTGGCCAGAATCGCATTTCATTATTCTGGCCAATAATGCCGCAGCTGCTACAGAACCACATACACCGGTTGCATCAAATCCCCTTTCCCTATGCATATAGGGGTTTAAAGCTTCAGCAATCCGTGCGTATACATCATACGCAGCAACAAGGGCTGCAATAGCTTCTTTACCTGAGATTTTATGCAGCTTGCCCATTATCAGTAATGTTGGAACCAGAAACGAACCAGGATGGCCCATTGCCTTACTAAAGCCATCATCCATATCTGCCATTCTGCCCATTGCGCAATAAGCGAATATCGCTGCACGTGTAGAAAGTGCGTAATCCTGCTCGCTCAAAAAAGTGAAAGTAGCTTCAGTTTTAACTTCTTCGCTGATTGATTTTGCATATTGCAGGAGGGGTACTGCAGCTGCATCAAATCGTCCATTGATGAAGTTGGCACTGGCATCTAGAATAACTTCTTTAGCGCGCTCGATGGAGGCTTTTGGCAATTGGTCATAGTGCAGATTCACTGCATAGTCCGCCAAGACTTGAGCTAATGTTTTTCTCATCATTGCACCAGCCTTCAAGGGGCATCCGTGTGGATAATCCTGTTTACTTTTTGATTTGGCGAATTACATCCAGCACGGTGCCGTCCCGATATTCTACAATGGCGGCTACTTTGTCGGTGGTTTCAATGGGTTTATAGACGCCTGTCAGGGATTCAGCCAATTGCTGCAGTTCTTCAATGGTTACCAGTTTCAAAGAGGTCTTTTCCAAATCTTCTTTCAGTTCCTGGTAATTCCGGTGTTTCGGGTTCAAGGCAATTCCGGCTTCGGTTACTACTGCTGCCACGGTTTCACCGGGGGTGCACAGGGTAAACACATGTTTTACCACGGAAGGAGTTCTGCCTCTGATGATGGGGATGGTAACAATGGAAATGGCTGCGCCGCCGGCTACATCCGGGCCGCCGCCCAGTCCGCCCATCATTTCGCCGGAGGATCCGGTGAGGATGTTTACGTTAAAGTCCGTATCGATTTCCAGGGCACCCAGTACGCCGAAGTCTTCCCGGTTCAGATAGCCGCCTTTGTTATAGGCATTGGAATAGTCGGCGTTGTCAATTTCGATAACCCCAGGACGATCCACAATGGCCCTGGCTGCTACGTTATCGAAGCTTTGGCTACAGGCAACCACCCGCACCAGTTCTTCATCATACATATCGATGATGGCTGCGGGAATGCCGCCCAGGGCAAAGCTGGCTTTGACGCCCCGTTCTTTCATCCGTTCTGCCAGATATTTGGTAATGGCAATGGGGATGGCGCCGGCGCCGGTCTGGAAGGAGAAGCCGTCTTTGAAGCGGCGGGAAGCGGAAATCAGGTCCACAGTTCGTTCAGCAATCATCAGATCCCGAGGGTTCTTGGTGAGCCGAGCAGCCCCTGCGCCAATTTTGGCAGGATCGCCGATGGAATCCACCTTCACCACATAATCCACGTACTGTTGGCTGATGCTTACCGGGCAGCAGGGATATTCCACCAGGTTGTCGGTGATGACAATCACGCAGCCGGCATTTTGGGCATCTACGAAAGAGTAACCCAGGGAGCCGCAGGCATTGGGGCCGATTTGGCCGGTGCAGTTGCCGTTATCGTCTGCAGCAGAAGCGCCGATGAAGGCTACGTCAATCTGCAGTTCGCCGGCTTCGATAGCCCGGGGCCGGGAACCGTGGGTACGGAGGATTACCGGCTTTTCCATTTCACCGGCCAACACAGCATCCCCCAATTGGCCGCGGATACCGCTGGCTTCAATCCGGTCGATGGTTCCGTCTTCAATAAAGTCCACAATGGAGGGTTGGGAAATGTTGACCACGGCGCTGGGGGCAAAACGCAGATGCTTGATGCCCAGTTTGCGGATGGCCAGAAGTACCTGACCAATGATTTTGTCCCCTTCCCGGAAGGCATGGTGGAAGGAGATGGTCATGCCATCTTGCAGGCCAGAGGCTTTGATAGCTTCCTCCAAGCTTCCCAGGAGTTTGGTATCTCCGGGAATTCTATGGCCTGCCGTACGCTTGGTAACCACAGGACCTTTCCGGGCTGGGGTTACATAGGCGCCCTGATAGGGTTTTACTACATAATCGCCGATTTTTTCCGGCAGTTTGCGTCCTAAACTATTTTCTATCATCACAAGTTACCCCCGATCTTGATTCCAGCAGCCTCTGCTTTGGCCAAGGTGGAGCGGGCCCGGAGTTCCATGGGTTTATCCACCATGCCACCGTCCAGCGTGCAAACGCCCGTATGATTCCGGGCAGCTTTCTTCAAAGCTTCCAGCACTCGGACTGCATTGATAATCTCCTTACGGGAAGGGGTAAAGCAAGCGTTTACTTTGTCAATCTGTCTGGGATGCACGCAGGTTTTGCCGTCAAAGCCCAGGGTTCTGGTCATTTCCAGATCCCGTTGAAGGCCTTCGCTGTCGTTGATATCAGAAAACACGGCGTCCTGGGCGGAAATACCGGCTTCCCGGCAGGCCATCAGGATGGTGTTCCGGGCGTAGAAGATTTCCCAACCCGGCTTGGTGCGCTGGGCGCTCATGCTGGCAGTAAAGTCTTCGGCACCCAGGGCCATGGCTGCCACCCGAGGGCTGGCCTTGGCAATTTCCCGGGCATTGAGTACGCCCAAATAGGATTCGATATTGCACCACAGGGCTATTCCGCCAACAGGCAGGCCGGCCTTCTTTTCAATGGCAGTAATTTTTTTATCCACCCGTTTGACTTCCTCAGCATATTCCACCTTGGGCAGGCGAATGGCGTCGGGCTGTGCCCGTACTGCTGCTTCCAGGTCTTCGTCCAATTCTTTGGAGTACAGGCCATTGACCCGGATCAGGATATATTTGCCGGCCGGGCGCTGGTATTTCACTGCGTTGTAGACCAAGAAACGGGCAGCATCTTTCTCGCCAGAAGAAACGGAATCTTCCAGGTCGTAAACCAGGCAGTCTTCATTATAGAAGCCAGCCTGAATCATTTTCACAGGACTGGTACCTCCAGCATAGAGGGAGGTCCGCATCAGCTCAGTTTTGGCCATGTTGATCCTCCTTTCCCCAATCGTAATGGATTTCAGCTGCTCTGCAGACCGCACATTCCATGCGGGCCCGGATGGCAAAATCCAAGGCGCCTTTATCGTACACTTCTACTCTGGCGTCCTTTACGTCAAAATTCTTCAGGACTTCCCGGATGGTAGCTTCGATAGCATCACCAAACAGGGTTTTTACAACGCTCTGCAAATCGATATCAATGCCTTTTCCCGGATTGGGAAACAGTTTAATCTGCACATCGCTGGATTCCAGCGTACCGACCAGGGCCGGTTTCTTTAATTCCATACTCGTGTGCCTCCTTAGTCTTCTTTGGCGTGGGCTTTCATATAGGGGAACAGCCCTCCGGCTTCCATGATTTCGTGTTCCAGGTTGCTGACGGCATCTCCGTGGAAAACCACACCGGTGTTTTGGTCTTTGATTTCCCCGGTGGACAGGTCAACTTCCAGGGTATCGCCGTTTTTGATCTTGCCGTCTTTGATGCCCTGGGACAAGCCCTTGACGAACAGGACCGGATAACCGTTGTTGATGGCATTCCGGTAGTAGATTCGAGAACAGGTTTCTGCCAAAATGCAGGGTACTCCGGCGTATTTCAAGCAGTATACGGCGTGTTCTCGGCTGGAACCGCAGCCAAAGTTCTTACCAGCTACAACAAAGTCCCCAGGTTTTACTTCCTTGGCAAAGTTTTCCATGCCCGGATAATATTCAAAAGCGTATTGGGGCATTTGCTTGGGGTCTGTTTCCGCCAAATATTTGTTGTGATAAATCAAATCCGTATCTACGTTATCGCTTAATACCCAGGCACGGCCAATTTGTTTGCTCATTCTGCGTTCCTCCCTATTTCAAAATATCCCGGGGGTCAGTGATGCAGCCCCGAAGTGCAGTAGCCATGGCAGACATGGGAGAAAGCAGATAGGTATGGCTCCCCTTGCCCACTTTGCCTATGAAGTTCCGGTTGTTGGTGGCTACGCCCACATCCCCTGCAGGCAGTGCACCGTAATGTTCTGCTGTGCACAGGGCACAGGTGGGATTGGTGAAAACAATGCCGGCATTCAGGAAATCCGTAACGAAGCCGTCTTTCAGGCACTGCAGTTCCACTTCCGTGGTGCAGGGGGTGATGATTACCCGGGTGCCCGGATTGATCTTACCGCCGCCTGCCATAAGCACGTCATGGGCAGCTTTAATATCTTCGTAGCGGCCGTTGGAGCAAGAACCGATATGAACCTGGTCCACATGGGTACCAGCAACTTCCCGGACAGTCTTTACATTATCCGGTGCATCGGGGCAGGAGGCCATGGGCTCCAATTCGTCCACATTGTATTCCAGAACCTGGCAGTACTCAGCATCGGGGTCAGCAGACAACGCCTTCACCCGGTCCACCACTTCTTTCCCAGCCCGTTCTACCAGCCAATCCAGTACAGGGCCATTGGGCATAATCAGGGGAACCTTGCCGCTCATTTCGGTTACCATGGAGCACAGGGTAATCCGCTCTGCCAGAGTAGCCCGTTCTACCGTATCGCCGGTGAATTCCACTGCCAGGTAGTCCATGCCGCCGGCACCCAGGTCGCCTACAATCTTGGTAAGCAGGTCACGCATACACACGCCTTTTTTGAAATGACCGGTGATGTTGATTTTCATAGTTTCCGGAACCCGGAACCAGCACAGGCCTTTCACATACGCAGCTGCTACGTCAGAGTTGCCAACGCCGGTAGCAAAGGCGCCTACGGAACCCAGCAGGTTCATATGGCTGTCCGTGCCCAGGACCACATCCCCCGGTTTGATCAGGCCGGCTTCCAGCATAACGTGTTGGCCGATGCCGTGGTTGATGTCAAACAGATGAGGAATACCTTGTCTTTTTGCAAATTCCCGGATGATTTTCTGGTTATTGGATACCTTTTCCGAATGGGAGGGTGTCTGCAAGTCAAAGGTATAGGCTACTTTATTGGGATCCCATACCTTGGCATCCTTGCCCATTTCCTTTTCAAACTGCAGCACGCAGTTGGCACCGCCGAAGTCTCTGGCGGAAGCCAGGTCCACATGGCACCAGACCCGTTCCCCTACCTTGACAGGATGGCCAGATGCACGCTCCATAATTTTTACAATGGCTGTCTTTCCCATTGAACTGCCTCCTTTTATTGCATTTCTAAAATTCAGTGAATTATCAACCGAATCTTGCCTTCACCTACATGCTACCGTTTCATCCATGTAATGAAAAGCACTTTGTATTTGTAAGTCTGCAACCAAAGGTTGCATCTAAGGACATAAAAAATCCGCAACCTAAAGTTGCGGTATCGTTCCATTTAACTGCTTTTTTATTACATAGCACTCATGATACCATGGTCTTAACAAAATAACGGAGGTTGTGGGTATTATGAGCACAAACAAATTCAGTTTCACCATGCCGCCCCAGGCATGCAATGCACACCTGCACATTATTGATCCTGCTTTCCCCAATGATGGTAAGGCAGCTTCCCAGATTGGCACTGTGAAAACCTATAAATATCTTGCAGAAAAGCTGGAATTGCCTAGAGCCATATTTGTCCAGGCGAAACCCTTTGGGAAGGACAATACCTGCCTGCTAGACGCCATCCAGAAGTTCGGGCCGGCCAACGTAAGGGGCATTGCCGTCGTAGATGCCACTGTCAGCGATAAGGAATTGGAACGGCTCCATGAAGGCGGGGTACGGGGGCTGCGTTTTAGCGTATGGAACCCAAAAAATGCAGTTGTTTCCTTTGATGACTGCTACCCTCTCAGCGAACGGGTAAAAGACCTGGGCTGGAATATCCAGTTGCATATGAGCGCCGCCCAAATTGCCGAGCATGCTGACGTCATCCGAAAAATGGACTGCAAAATTGTCATTGACCATATGGGGCGCCTGGATCCGGTGCTGGGCACCAAAGACCCGGCTTGGACGTTCATCCAGGAAATGCTGGAAAAAGGCAACACCTGGATTAAACTCACCGGTCCCTATTTGAACACCACCAGCGTATATCCTTGGGTGGATGCTACAAAAACTGCCCGTACCATTGCCGAGTTTGCTCCCCAACGGATTGTTTGGGGGACGGATTTCCCCCATGTTACGGAAAAGAAAAAGCCGGACGAATTCCAATTGGTGGAACTGCTAGCCCAATGGCTGCCCAGTGACCGGCTGAGACGCCTGGCTCTGACCGACAATCCCGCCGAACTATACGGCTTCTAATCTGTTTTCTTCCGCCTTATTGGCTTATTGCTTGTGAAACTTGAAAGCGATGCTTCTGGACTTGTTCAAAACCCTCTGTTTCTATTTCTTGAACCCCTCTGCCGAAGCATCGCTTCTTGTTACCCAAAACGAAACCGCCATAATTTGAGATGGGAGGCATCCCCTATGGAAAAAGATTTGGTAGAAACGTTTTTGACCATTGCTAAGGTCAATAATATCAGTGAAGCCTCCCGGGTGCTTTATGTATCCCAGGCTACCGTCAGCTATCGGCTAAAGCAGCTGGAACGCCAGGTAGGTGCTCAGCTGGTCC
>OHAA01000432.1_pt1 | contig 22998 bp, 18 predicted proteins | sample 1606051 | NCBI WGS metagenome assembly OHAA01 (sample SAMEA3541493, study PRJEB24748) | human gut metagenome | biome: human gut; feature: human-associated habitat; material: faeces | place: China | collected 2012
TAACAATTTACGCACACGTTCCGGTTCTTTCACACCCGGAAGTTCAACCAGAATACGACCGGCAGTTTCCAGACGCTGGATGTTCGGAGACACCACGCCGAAACGGTCGATACGGGTACGCAATACGTTAAATGAATTATCGATTGCACTCTTCAGTTCTTCCTTCAACACGGCGATTACCTGTGCGTCCGAGCTCTGCGGAGTGATTTTGTCTTTCAATTCGAAAGTACTGAAAATAGCGGATAAACGGGCGCCATTATCTAACTTCTTATACTCTTCTGCAAATAGATCAATAAAGTCCTTCTGACTTGTAGCCTGATTTTCATAAGCCAGGTCCAATGCTTTATTGAAGTTCTCGTCCTGATTGTTGTTCGAAAGCGAGCGAATCACATCGGCCACATTCAATTCCAGAACGACGTTCATACCGCCCTTCAAGTCAAGCCCTAAACTGATTTCCATTTCACGGCACTCCTTGAGCGTATAGCCCAACCATACCTTCTGAGTAGATAACGAGTCCAAATAAGAACTCTCTTTTACCGGATCTCCACCTGCATACTCAGCGGCTTTACTGTTGTAATGTCTTGTCACGAACGAGAATGACAGATAAAACATACAGACAAGCGTAAGTAACACCGCAAAGACCTTTACAAATCCTTTGTTTTGCATTTGAATCTTATGTTTATGTTATTATTCGTTTTTTCACAGGGTGCAAATATAGGCTTTTTTTCTTTGTCCAACAGTAATTAGATTAATTTATTTGTCACACTCTTAGTTTATTTCAGCCACAATTATATATCTTTGCCCGTAAAAAACATAAGTAAAGAATAACCATGAAGCAACTTTTATTATTAACGCTATTTATCCCGACCCTACTCTGGGCTCAGGAAGATTCCAAGTATTTAGCCGGAGCCGTTCCGGTCGAGAATGGTAAAGTAGTATTCGCAAAGGAGATAAACGCACCTTCTTTTTCGAAAGATGAAGTATATGACAAAATGCTGGACTGGGCGGACGGTTTCTTCAGTGAAGACGGCAACCGCGTTGTCTATTCCGACAAGGCAAAAGGCGACATCGCCGCAGTAGGGCAAACCAACCTGGTCTTCCAGAGCACCGCCCTTTCTCTGGACCGTACGGAAATGAACTATCGCGTCACGATGGAATGCGAGAACCAGAAATGTATAGTGAAAGTGGCCGGTATCCGTTACGAATATAATGTATCGTACCAGCGTGAACCGGAAAAATACACCGCCGAAGAATGGATTACAGATAAGTATTGCCTGAACAAAGACCAAACCAAATTGAACCGAGGCAACGGCAAATTCCGTAGAAAGACAGTCGATTTCATTGACGAAATGTTTGCCTCCGCCTCCGCCGCTTTAGGCACGCAGGCAACCGCCAACGTAGTTCCGGCAACACCGGTCACTCCCGCTCGGACTGTGACACCAGCCCAGACCACCCAACCGGCAACTCCGGTTCCGGCAAAAGAAGGATATGTGGCTTTTGCCGCCGATAAGGTTCCGTCTACATTATTACAGATGTTACCGGAAAGCGATATGCAGGTCGTATCCGCCGGTAAGCCGGATACAAAAGAGACATCCGCCCAGTGGAAAGGCACGGGTAATATGTTCGGCAAATCGATTGCCTCGATCGCCATCAGCAAAGACAGTCCTGTCTATAAAGAAATAGGTAACAATGACACATATAGCTTGTCTTTCTTTAAGAAAGGTGAAAGCGGGGATGCCTGGCTGATCATCGACTGCCGCAAGCAGGGCGAAACGGCAGAAGGCCAGCAGATAACCGTCATCGGTGAAATCGTAAATGTATGGATGAAATAGGATGATGAAAAAGCTGTTTTTCCTTCTATTGATCATGCTCCCTGCGCTGGCAACGGCACAGGGGCATAAAGGCGAAGTCGACGAGTGTGCCCCGATGAGAAACGGGAAAGTATGCTATCGCGACACAGTCCATGTGAAAGACATGAGCCAGGACCAGATATTCGAAGTAATCAACCAATGGGCGAAGAAAAGCTATGCGAAAGATATATTCCTGTCGAATGTCAACTCCAAGAAGTCCAAAGGGACTATCAACGTTTCTTCCAAAGTCGAGATGCTGTTGAACGATACAGACAAAACGATCATCAAATACAAGATGAAAATCAATTGCCACGACAACTGCTACTCGGCAGAAGTTAGCAATATCGTTTATCAATACGATCCACAGAACAATAAGAAGTTCAAGACGTATTCGGCAGAAAGCGTAATCGCCAATAATGGCAAAAGCAATACGGTTGCCTTGATCAAGGATCCGAAGCTGTTTTGCAATGCCACGTTCTTCTTCGTCGAGAACCTGTTTGCCGACATCCTGGATGCAGTGAACGATGCGGAACTGTAGCATAAAGAGCTAACTCCATAAGCACGGCACAAAAATTCCCCTATACGAGAAACTACGGCTTCCTGTATAGGGGAATTTTTCATTTTCAATCATTCTCTTTCAACTGCAAGTAACACCATAACGGATAATGGTCGGAATAACGCACCTTGTCGACCGTGCAGTTGATCGGTTTCATATTGGCTGAATGCAGGATGTTGTCGATCCTGAACCAAAAGAAGTTTTCATTATAGGTGACTCCGACACCACGGCCTGAAGCAGCATAAGCATCTTTCAACGGCCCCTGGATCGTACGATGGGCATAGGAAATCGGCGTATCGTTGAAGTCACCGCAGACCAATACATAATCGGTATCGATCTTTTTGATTTCTTCGGCAACCGCTCTCGCCTGACGGGCACGTATCCGGAATGCAGGTCCCAACTTCTGTTCGATGGAACTTCTCAAACCATCGAGCGTTTCGGAATTCAGATTCTTGATAAATGCGGAATAATGGCTCCGGTCCTCCATCGTCAGCTTGAAAGACTCCAAGTGGTTATTGATCAAAGTCAACTTCTTTCCTCTTATATCCAGTTCATGAATGGACGAGCCGTTGAAAGAGCTGTCATACTTGATCTTACGGGATTTGGAGATCGGATATTTGGAAAATACGGCTATATTGAATTTGAGCGTACCGGAGGTTCCGATCGGAATAATGGAGCGATACCTATACATCTTCAAGGCATTGGCGATCTTCTGATTCGTCAAAAAGTTCTTGGAAGTACCTACTGCATATTCCTGCAGACATACGATATCCGCACCGGAATTCGCAATATACCGTATGATCGGATTCGGAGCATCTTCCGTATGGCCTTTATAACCGAATCCCATGACATTATAAGTCAAGACTTTCAGTACATTCTCTTTCGGAATATCGTCCACTCTGTCATGGAAAGGGAAATAACGGGTTACAGGCCCCCGGCAGATCAGGAACGAACATAGTCCGACCAACACAAACCGCCATTCCCAAAGAAACAGCCAATAAACAACAAAACAGAGGTTCAAAACGCAAAACACAGGAAATCCCAACCCCAGATAAGAGAAGAACACACTCCTGTCCGGTGAAATTCTGTCCGAGAAGGCCGAAGCAATGAATAGCAGAATAACTATCACATTGGCAGTACCGACTACAGATTTAAACAGAATCCTGATCGCTTTAAACCGCTCGCTCATTTTTTGCTGGCATCAAATAGTTTTTTCTTTTCTTCTGCCGAAAGGCTTTCGTAACCGGAACGTTTTAATTTATCCAATATTGCATCCAGATCGACTGTTTCCCGATGTTTACGGGCATTATATTCATAATCGGTCTCCGGACGTTTATAAGTCACACGCATCTTGGGTTTCCGCTTTCCCAGATTCACCACCCAGTCAAGTAAGCGGTTCATAGGAGCCGTCAGATCTTTGCCTTCCTTGATCCGGGCGGCAAACCAGATGCCGAACAACGCCCCGCCGATATGGGCGATATGACCGCCGGCATTCGTCGATGTAATAGCCAGCAAGTCTATCACAAATGTAAACAAGGCCAGATAAATCAACTTGATCCTCCCGATCAGGAACAAGCCGATCTCCAAATCTTTCCGGTAGAAAGAGACGGCAAACACAATGGCCATAACCGAAGCCGACGCTCCCATCAAATAACTATAGGCGGCAACTGTACGGAAATAAGGGAATATGTTGTATGCCACAAGAAACAAGACAGCCCCGGCAATACCTCCTAACAGATACAGGCCGCCTAATTGCCGCTCACTGAAAAAAGTAAGGAACAAACCGCCGAACCAGTATAACCACAGCATATTAAACAGAATATGCAGAAAGTCGAAATGCGTGAACATATAAGTAATAATCGTCCACGGCCGGTACAAAAGCAATTCGGGAGACGAAGGCACTTGCAAATACTGCAAAAACGGAAAACCGCCCAGATTGAACAGCATCAGGATCACACTTGCCAACCGTATAATGACGAATAGCCCGACATTGATATAAATCAGTTTTGCCAGGATGTTGCCGGAATTGAAAGTCCGTTTGAGATTAGTAAAAATATCGCCCATTGTCTATATCTTTCTTTTTCCAATACCGAACCAGGAAATAACCGAAAAGCATACCGCCCAGGTGGGCAAAATGCGCCACGGAATCACCACCGTTGTTAGCGACACCCATAAACAATTCGGCCAATCCGTAAAAGATCACGAAATATTTTGCCTTGATAGGAATAGGGATGAACATCAGGTACAGCGGAACATTCGGGAACAACATGGCAAATGCCAGCAAAATACCGAACACGGAACCAGAAGCACCGATCGTAATCAGATAGTTCAATGAAGGATCTCCTGCAACCAACTGTACCAGAGTAACCCCGTTCGCACTTGCGAAGGAATGGACGGAATACAGCCAAACCAAATCCTGCGTAATACCCGCCCCGATACCCGTCACCATGTAAAAGATCAGGAAGCGCTTCGGCCCCCAGACATTCTCCAGCACGCGTCCGAACATATACACACCGAACATATTGAAAAACACGTGCGCAAACGAATGGGTATCATGCATGAACATATAAGTCACAAACTGGAAAGGATAGAAATCCTTCACACCCGGAAAGTGCAGTCCGAATAACTGGACTAAATCAATCCCTACTTTAGGTAAAACAAGACTCGCTACCCAAAACAACAGGTTGATAATGATAAGGTTTTTCGTAACCATCGGGATACTGCTCAGGAATCCCGAACTATTTTGATTCATCATATATTTACAATTTAAGGACAAAGGTATATATATTTCGGCAGTTTTCTGACAAAATAGCACTAAAACATAGTAAATCAATAAAAAAACTCTTTTTTTCTTTGCGATATATCAAAATAGAATTACATTTGACACCGACTTTTTAGGCTATCACAAATATTGTTTAATATATTAATTATCAAACCATCATGAACAAAACAGAATTTATCAATGCTGTAGCGGAAAAATCCGGTTTAAGCAAAGTTGATGCAAAGAAAGCTGTAGAAGCTTTTGTTGAAACAGTATCCAGTGAATTAAAAGAAGGTGGCAAAGTGGCCCTTTTAGGTTTTGGTTCTTTCTCTGTTGCTGAAAAATCTGCACGCAAAGGTGTTAACCCGAAGACTAAACAACCAATCGAAATCCCGGCACGCAAATCAGTTAAATTCAAAGCTGGCGCCGAATTGACAGAAATCATCAAGTAAATTAGTCTTACACTCTCAATAAGTAAAAAGGCACTCCGCAATCGGAATGCCTTTTTTATTGCATGCCGGTTACTTTATCAAATCATAGTTATCTCTTTCCTACCCACACCAATCTTATGGTTTTTACAAAATAAACCTGTACCTTTGCAGGCAAAATAAATCCGAACATATACTAAACGAATATGGTTATCGAACAACAGATTACCGGTGCTATCATTACCGGCATAAAAGAACTGTATGGCGCCGATGTGGCAGCCAACCAGGTACAACTGCAAAAGACAAAGAAAGAGTTCAAAGGACATCTGACTCTGGTTGTTTTTCCCTTCCTCCGCATGTCGAAGAAATCTCCGGAACAGACTGCCCAGGAAATTGGCGAATACCTGCTCCGGCATGAACCGGCTGTAGCCGAATTCAATGTAATCAAAGGATTCCTCAACCTGACCATCGCCTGTGCCTGCTGGATCGATTTATTAAACGAAATCAACGGCCAGCCGTCATACGGGATCATCCCTGTAACGGAACAGTCTCCGCTGGTCATGATCGAATATTCTTCTCCCAACACCAACAAGCCGCTCCACCTTGGACACGTGCGTAACAACCTATTGGGTTACAGCCTGTCCGAGATCATGAAAGCAAACGGCAATAAAGTGGTAAAGACGAACATCGTAAACGACCGCGGTATCCATATCTGCAAGTCCATGCTCGCCTGGCAGAAATGGGGCAACGGCGTGACTCCCGAAACGGCCGGCAAGAAAGGCGACCACCTGATCGGTGACTTCTACGTCCTTTTCAGCAACAAACTGAAAGAAGAGACTGCCGCCCTCGAAGCAAAAGGCATGACGAAAGAGGAAGCCGAAGCCGCTTCTCCCCTGATGGCCGAAGCACGCGAGATGCTCCGCAAATGGGAAGCCGGCGACAAGGAGGTACGCGCTCTTTGGGAAATGATGAACAACTGGGTGTACGCCGGATTCGACGAGACATACAAAATGATGGGCGTAGACTTCGATAAGATCTATTACGAATCACAGACCTACCTGGAAGGTAAAGGCAAAGTGCTGGAAGGGCTCGACAAAGGCATTTTCTACCGCCGTGAAGACGGTTCCGTATGGGCAGACCTAACGAAAGACGGCCTGGACGAGAAACTGCTGCTCCGTGCCGACGGAACTTCCGTCTACATGACACAAGATATCGGAACTGCCAAATTGCGTTTCGACGACTATCCTATCAACAAAATGATCTATGTGGTAGGAAACGAGCAGAACTACCATTTCCAGGTATTGTCCATCCTGTTGGATAAATTGGGTTTTGAATTCGGCAAAGGCCTTGTACATTTCTCTTACGGCATGGTCGAACTGCCGGAAGGCAAGATGAAGAGCCGCGAAGGAACGGTTGTCGATGCAGACGACCTGATGGAAGAGATGGTGGGTACAGCCCGCGAAATCTCGCAGGAACTGGGCAAAGTGGACGAAATGACACCGGAAGAAGCCGAAAACATCGCCCGCATGGTCGGCCTCGGTTCCTTGAAATACTTCATCCTAAAGGTGGACCCGCGCAAGAACATGACTTTCAACCCGAAGGAATCGATCGACTTCAACGGTAATACCGGCCCGTTCATTCAATACACATATGCCCGTATCCGTTCCGTTCTGCGTAAAGCTGCCGAACAGGGCATCGTTTTGCCCGAACAACTGCCGACAACGACTACCATATCCGAGAAGGAAGAAAACCTGATCCAGATGATAGCCGACTACGCTTCCGTCGTTCGCGAAGCAGGAAAGGAATACAGCCCCGCCCTCATCGCCAACTATACTTATGACCTGGTAAAAGAATACAACCAGTTCTATCACGATTTCTCCATCCTCCGCGAAGAGAATGAAGAAGTAAAAGAGTTCCGCCTTGTCCTCTCCGCCAACGTAGCCAAGATTGTCAAATCGGCCATGTCATTGTTGGGAATCGAAGTTCCGGAGAGAATGTAAGAAACGGATCATGAATATAGACCAACAGACAAACGATGCTCTCCTGCGATTTCAGCGTAATGAAGTCACAGAGAGCATTGTTTTTATACAAAGCTGGCGGCAATCGAGAAAGATTCGGACAAGAAGAATGTGCTGGCCCGTATATTAGCACTACTTTTGCCATCAAGCTAATGGAAAGTAGCGAGGAAGGTGCAAAGATATGCCAACAATAAAAAAATTTGAAAAACAACTATCATACCATCATGTTTCTTGTGTGAAGATTGAATATCATAACATGCAGATATGATAGTTTCCTTTTTAACTATCATTCTACTATCATAAATCAGCTGTTTAACCATCATTTTAGCCGTTTTACCCGAAACAAAAACACTCCAAAAGAGTTAAAAACAGACTGTTTTCCGGAAAACATAAGGCTTTTTTGCCGGAACACGTTACTTTTTTACACAAAAGACATTAGATCTTCTCCCTGAAATACCCGTATCAGAGCCTTTTATACCTCCATCTGACGGGTATCGACACCCGGGTCTGCAGGTAGCCGACATCCGGGTCTCAATAAAAATATGTAGTTATTCTTATGAAAATAAGCTATATAAAACGCGTAAAAAAGATACAGTCTTTATGATAGCATGATAGTTGAAAAAACATCTATCATGCCTACTATCATCTCACACAAACATTGATATTCATAATATCAAGAGCAGAGCATGATAGTATGACAGTTGTTTTTGCAATCAATAATAAGTAAGCTTTTTGTCAAGCTTTCTTTTTACGCGTTGTCTTCTTTGCAGCCGGTTTTTCTCCAGCTTCGGCTATGATCTTTTTACAATCTTCAAGTGTCAGGATTGTCGGGTCGGTTACCGTTTTCGGAATACGATAGTTCGCTTTCTGATAAGAAATATAAGGGCCGAAGCGACCTTTCAGGATTTCCATCTCCGGATCCTCCTCGAACTTCTTGATAAAACGTTGTTCGTCTTTCACCCTTTTCCCTTCGATCAAAGCGATTGCTTCCTCTGCCGTAATCGTCAGCGGATTCAAATCTTTCGGAATAGAAACAAATTTACCGTCATGACGGATAAACGGCCCGAAACGGCCGACAGCCGCCACCATCACCTTGCCTTCATATTCACCGACCGTCCGGGGAAGATCAAAAAGTTTCAGAGCCTCTTCCAATGTAATCGTATCGATGGACTGGCCTTTCATCAGAGAGGCAAACTGAGGTTTCGGCGCCTCTTTGTCGTCAGCATGTGCCGCCCCAATCTGAACGACAGGACCATAGCGGCCGATCTTCACAAACACCGGGTTGCCGCTCTTCGGATCGATACCGAGCTCGCGTTCCCCTACTTTATGTTCGGTCTTAACGGCAGCCGTAGCCTCTACGATCGGATGGAAAATCTTATAGAATTTATCGATGGCCTTCGTCCATACCAGTTCGCCTTCCGCAACCGAGTCGAATTCTTTTTCTACACTGGCCGTAAAGTTGTAATCCAACACATCCGGGAAATACTCCATCAAAAAGTCGTTTACTACCGTACCGATATCGGTCGGCATCAGTTTATTGCGGTCGGCCCCGACGGTCTCGGTCTTTTCCGCTTCCTCGATCTTTCCCTTGGACAGCGAAACAACTGTGTAAGCACGTTCCACGCCTTCCTTATCTCCTTTCACCACATATTCGCGGTTCTGGATCGTCTGGATAGTCGGCGCATAGGTAGACGGACGTCCGATGCCCAATTCTTCCAGGCGGCGAACCAGGCTGGCTTCCGTATAGCGCGGAGGACGCTGCGTGAAACGCTCTGTCGCCACGATATCTTTCAATGACAATGTCTCATGGAGCTTTACCGGAGGAAGCAGGCCGTTTTCCTGTTCTTTCTCCGTATCGTCGTCATTGCTTTCCATATAAACCTGAAGGAAACCTTCGAAACTAATCACTTCGCCGACAGCGACAAAACGTTCCGTCTGTCCGCTGATACCGACCGAAATAGTCGTACGTTCCAATTCGGCATCCGCCATCTGGCAAGCGATCGTACGTTTACGGATCAGTTCATACAACTTCTTTTCCTGCGAAGAACTCCCTGCCTCCACATTACTGATATAAGTCGGGCGAATCGCTTCGTGTGCTTCCTGCGCCCCTTTGCTCTTGGTATGATATTGGCGGAACTTATAATATTTCTCACCGTATGTTTCGAAGATAGCCTCTTTCGCCGTACCTAATGCCAGATCGCTCAAGTTCACGGAGTCGGTACGCATATAAGTGATCAGTCCGGATTCATATAAACGCTGTGCGATCATCATCGTCTGCGACACGGAGTATCCTAACTTACGAGCCGCTTCCTGCTGCAAAGTGGAAGTCGTAAAAGGAGGTGCCGGCGATTTCTTTACCGGTTTCGTCGTGATATCGTCAATCGTAAACGAAGCATTCTTACAGGATTCCAAAAAGGCTTCCACCTCTTTCTTATCTTTCAGGCGGCGGTTCAATTCGGCTTTCAACACCGTCGTGCCGTCAGGCAGGATAAAGTTTGCAATCACACGGAAAGCCGCCTCGCTTACAAATTCATTGATCTCCCGCTCCCGTTCCACAATCAGGCGCACAGCCACCGACTGCACACGTCCGGCCGATAATGCGGGTTTTACCTTACGCCACAAAATCGGCGAAAGTTCGAATCCCACGATACGGTCCAACACACGACGTGCCTGTTGGGCGTTCACCAAGTTAATATTGATATCGCGTGGTGTTTCAATAGCATGCAGAATGGCATTCTTGGTAATTTCATGAAAGACGATACGTTTGGTATTTTCAGGTTTCAGGCCCAGCACTTCATACAGGTGCCAGGATATAGCCTCTCCCTCACGGTCCTCATCGGAAGCGAGCCATACCTGTTCGGCAGACTTGGCTTCGGATTTCAGTTCGCTGACCAGCTTCTTCTTGTCGGCCGGTATCACGTACTGCGGAGCATAGTCGTGCTCGATGTCAATACTAAACTCTTTCGTCTTCAGATCGCGGATATGACCATAGCTCGACATAACCTTATAATCTTTTCCGAGGAACTTTTCAATGGTTTTTGCCTTAGCGGGTGACTCCACTATTACCAGATTCTTTTGCATAATAACGTCTTATCTTTTTGAAATCGGGTGCAAACTTACACAAAATCCATGATTTATGGTTTATCATTTATGATTTATGATTTAAATTTGCACTTTATCTGCCCAAATCGGCATCTATAATTCATAAATTACAAATCATAAATCTCGAAATGGAAACTATTAAACAACTCATTACCGACGGTAAAACAGACGAAGCTATCCGTTTGTTGGACGAATACATAGAAAAAAACACATCTTCTGATGAAGCGTATTACTTACGTGGCAATGCCTACCGTAAAAAAGGGGATATCCGGCAGGCCCTGAACAACTATCTTACGGCGATGGAGCTGAACTCCGACAGTCCCGCACAAATCGCCCACGATCAACTGATTTCAATCATGAACTTCTACAACAAGGACATGTTCAACCAATAAGAAAGGCCGCATCTATCACAGACACAGCCTTTCGATGTTAAATCAAAACTATTATGAATAATAAAAATTTACTTCAATAAAGAGCAGGGACAAAGATTGTCTTTCTCAATATCCTTGAAATAGTTGTATGTACCGACTTTCAGTTCTGCACAAGCAGCCTCGTCGGCAACGATAATACCCTTCGGGTGCATCTGCAAAGCCGTGATAGTCCACATCTGGTTTACCGCACCTTCAACAGCCTGCTGCAAAGCACGGGCTTTGTTATGACCGTTCACCATGATCAGCACCTCTTTTGCATCCAATACCGTAGCAACGCCGACCGTAACGGAAGTCTTCGGAACTTTGTTGACATCGTTATCGAAGAAACGGGAATTGGCGATGATCGTATCGGTTGTCAAAGACTTGACACGGGTACGGGAAGACAAAGAAGAACCCGGCTCGTTGAAAGCGATATGCCCGTCAGGACCGATACCGCCCAGGAACAGGTCCACACCACCGGCAGCTTTCATCTTTGCTTCGTAAGCGGCGCATTCGGCTTCCAGATCTTCTGCGTTTCCATTCAGGATGTTCACATTCTCAGGCTTAATGTCGATATGGCTGAAAAAGTTGTTCCACATGAAAGAATGATAGCTTTCAGGATGGTCTTTCGGTAAACCTACATATTCGTCCATATTGAAAGTTATGATATTCTGGAAAGAGATTACCCCCTGTTTGTTCAGTTCGATCAGATTCTTGTACATGCCCAAGGGAGAAGAGCCTGTAGGCAAGCCCAATACAAATGGTTTCTCTGCCGTAGGATTCGCCTTCTTAATTTTGGAGGCCACATAATTAGCGGCCCACTTTGAAAGTTGCTCGTAATTAGGTTCAATAATTAGTCTCATACGCTTTTTTTAATTTAGTTCTTTCGTTCCTAAAAGTAATACCTTTATTCTTTCTGACCAAGAATTTTCCATTTTCAATTCTCAGTTTTCAATTTCTTGGCCATTTCTTCTCCCAAAGCCCAGCATTCTTCATACTTGTCGGCTTTCAGAGCTTGTTTCTGTTCCACCGGAACACCCACAACTTCCCATTTCATCTTCTCGCCGAATGCCGCCAAGTTTTTCACCGCAGCTCCCGCCCAAGTGAAAGAGCCGAAATAGCCGTAGAAACGATGCTTCACCTCGCGCGTTTCGATCTTATCCAGAATCGATTCGATTTCAGGGAACAGACGGTTACTGTAAGTCGGGCTACCGATAATCAAGCCCTTATACTTGAAAATATCTTTCAAGACATAAGATGCAGGGCTTTTGCTCACATTGTGCATGACGATATTCTTCACCCCGTTCGCGGCCAAAGAAGCGGCAATCGCTTCTGCCATCTGTTCGGTATTGCCATACATGCTGCCGTACACGATCGTCACACCTTCTTCACCTTCATAACGGCTCATACGGTCATAAATATCGATCGCTTTTGCTGCATATTCACGCCACACCGGACCGTGAGTCGAACAGATCGTCCGGATATCCAAAGCCGACAACTTCTGCAAAGCACGCTGTACAGGATTTCCATATTTACCGACAATATTGGAATAATAACGGAGCATTTCCTCCCAATAATGTTCCACATTCATTTCAGAGTCGATCACACCGCCATCCAACGTTCCGTAAGTACCGAAGGCATCGGCAGAGAACAGGATTTTGTCAGTCGAATCGTAAGTGACCATCACTTCCGGCCAGTGCACCATCGGAGCCATATAGAAAGACAGTTGGTGACGGCCCACACTCAGGGTGTCTCCTTCCTTCACTTCATACAATCCCGTCGAGATACCGTGATACCCATTCAACATGCCGAAAGTCTGCTTGTTTCCAATAATCTGGACATCCGGATACTGCTGGCGCAACAAACGGATACTGCCCGCATGATCCGGCTCCATATGATTCACGATCAAAAAATCCAAAGGACGCCCGTCGAGAGCATCCGCTATTTTTTTCAGGAAAATATCGGAATAACACACATCCACCGTATCGACCAGGACCGTTTTCTCGTCCACGATCAGATAGGAATTATAAGATACACCATAAGGCAAAGGCCACATATTCTCAAAAAGAGCTTTTTGCCGGTCGTTTACCCCTACATAGTAAACTTTATCTGCTATTTCTTTTAACTTATACACTTTGAAAATTAAAAATTAAAAGTTGAAAATCAAAAATCAAATCTTCTTCATTCCTTTTCCAAGCCGCATGGCACGCCATACGAAGTAGATACCGGCCAAAACGAACGGAATACTGAGCCATTGCCCCATATTCAGCATCATATCAGCCTCGAACTCTTCCTGATCGTTTTTCAAAAACTCAATGAAGAAGCGCGAACCGAATACGCAAATCATAAATACACCGAAGATAAGCCCCTCCTTCTTCCAGGCATCTTTTTTGAAGTAGAGCCACATACAAATAACGAAAGTCACCAAATAGCTGGCGGCTTCATAAAGTTGTGTAGGATGACTGGGAGCGGTAAAAACGGGAGCTGCTCCTCTTTTCCAAGCATGCAGGTTTTCAATAAAACGAAACCCCCAGGGCAGATCTGTCGGATGTCCGTATATTTCATGATTCATCAGGTTTCCCAATCGGATCATAGCAGCCACAAGGCCGGTAGGGACCACCAGTTTGTCGAATGTCCAAAGCATGCTCCGATGGCTAACCCGCTTAGAATAAAAATAGATGGCGATGATTATACCCAACGTCCCCCCATGACTGGCAAGTCCACCCTCCCAAACCTTCAGAATTTCGAGCGGATTCGCCAGATAATAATCCGGAGCATAAAACAGACAATGCCCCAAACGGGCACCGATAACTGTTCCCAACATCGTATAAATCAGCAGGGAATCGATCCATGCCGGATTGAGTTTCTCTCTTTTCCACATCTTTTCCACGATCTTGTAACCGATCAGGAAACCGATGGCAAACGCCAGTCCGTACCAGCGTATCTCACGCGAACCGATGGAAAAGATGGCGGGGTCAGCCGTCCAGGTAATAAAATCAAGCATAATTATTACATCAATTGATAATTGACAATGGACAACTGGCAATTTAAGAGAATGAGGCTCCTTCCCTAACTGTCAATTATCCACTGTCAATTCATTTAAACCAATTTTTTTATTAAGTCTTCTCTTTCGCCATAAAGCATATCGATCACCGGCAATTCGATCATCGTGTAGGCACCTGGCTGCTGTTTGAAACTTGCACGGGCAACACAAACCAATATCTGGGCAGTAAGAGCCGGGTTGTTGATCTTCATGTCGAATTCGATCAACTGGTTCTGCGTTTTACCGGAAACACCTTTACGAACAAGATTCACGCCATGTCCCATATCTTTCAGGTCGTCCACACAGTCGACCTGGATCACATGCGTTTCGTCGTGCACAAAATAGTCGTCCGCCTTGATGGCAGCAGCTACTTTATCAAAATCATATCCTTCTTCCACTTCGATATAAACCATACGACGATGAACGCCTGTACCCATCGGGATTGTCATGGACAAAGCCGCCTTTACACCTTCGATAGCTTTAACGGCAACGGTATGTCCCATGCTCATGCCCGGTCCGAAATTCGTATATGTAATTCCTTTCGGAACGATCGCCTGCAACAAAGCACGAACGATTGAGTCGCTTCCCGGATCCCATCCGGCAGAGATGACAGCAACGGTATTATGAGCTTTCGCTACAGCATCAAGCGAACGGCGCAGATCGACAATACCTCCGTGGATATCGAAACTATCCACCGTATTGATGCCTAAAGAAAGTATTTCTTTGGCGTAAGTCTCTACGCTACGTGTCGGGGTTGCCAGAACAGCTACATCTACTTTATCCAACTTCGTGATAGTATCAGTGACAGTATATCCTTTCAATTCATCCGGAATATCATTCGGATTACGACGTACAACACCAGCTACTTCAAAATCGGGAGCAGCTTCCAGGGCCTCCAATACATACTTTCCAATATTGCCATATCCAACAATGGCAGCTCTAATCTTCTTCATACTTTAGTTTTTACTTTTTCTTCAGCCACAAAAGTAGTTATAATTAGGGGATTGACAAGAGAGGGGTATGTTGTTTTTGTTTAAAATGAAAAGAGGTTCCCTCATCCTATATCATATAGGATGTTTTTACTATCTTGCTCTCTGAAACAAAAAAAGGAAAATGACGAACAGCAAACTCATATACATCGAAGACGATCAGATCTTAGGGAATTTGATTACACAAGCCTTGGTCGACTATGGATTTGAAATCGATTTCAGGACAACATTAAACGGGCTTCAAGAGAGTTTGGCTTCCATGCTGCCGGACTTACTGATATTGGATATTGAGGTAAACAATCAAAGCTGCCTCGACATTCTTCCCGCTATCCGCTCACAATATCCGCAACTACCGATCATCATAGCTTCCTCACATACGGACGGAGCCAAGATCGTCCGCAGTTATGACGCCGGAGCCAACCATTACATCAAAAAGCCGTATGACATTACGGAATTGGTATTTCAGATTCAAAACCTATTGCAACAGTCCGAAAAACAACTGGCAGCGATGTGGAGAATCGGCACTTATCAGGTAGACGCGACCAAACATCTTCTGATTTATCCGGATGAAAGAATTGAAAAATTATTTCCGAAAGAATTTCAGGTTTTGCAAAAGCTATACTCCAATAAAGGACAGGTAGTCACACGCAAACAACTGCTCGAAGAAATATGGGGAAACGATTCGAGTGAAGAAAGCCTGAACAATATCATCTCGCAACTCCGCAAAAAATTCATGCAGGATAAATGTATTAGCATCCAAACATATCCATGTATCGGATATCAACTGGATTTCTGACGGACAACCCAACCGGGAGAAACCGAACCCGATCCAGCCTCTCCCGGTTGTCAAATCCGCCCATCAGAAATGAAACCGTACTCCGGCGTCAAAGTGCAAACGAAAGATTCCGGTATGCTCCTCATCTCCATAACCCGCAGAGTCTTGCTTCGGCAAAGAACCGCCGATGTATCCAAGGTTTGCTCCGATCCCGACATGATCAGACAGATAATATTCCGCTCCAAACAGGAAATCATATCCCACACCCGAAAGAGAAGCGCTCGTGCCTTTCGCCGACTCCCGATACTTGAAATAGCCGATACCGAATTTTTCCTCAATCCCCCAACAGCCTACTTTTTGTTTCATCACAAACTGAGGCGCCACGTATGCAAGCCCCACTTTGACATCCACATTCGAATAGGCATAGGACGACTTATAGCCCGAATACATCAACCCGGCTCCAAAGCCGCTCCTTGACACCCAATCATAGCCTAATTGCCAATCCATACCGTTCTTGGGATTGCCCGATGCACCCGACGGTAAATAATACTTACTGGTTATAAAAGCATACCCGACATTAGCATAGAACGTGCTGTGCCGGAAAGCACTTTTAGCCACACCGGTGGTATTTTTATCACCAACCGGAGCAGACAAATCGGCAACCGTCCCCGTTTCCCAATTTGCCGTGTCGCCGATCCAAAGCATATCGCCGGCGATCTGATGGCAACTGCTACCTAATAATGACGGCTTCCGGTGATCCGTCAATGCCAAAGCATTTCCGCCACTCTTCGCCGTCTCCTGTTTGGCCAATGCCACAACCTGTTCGTAGTTACACTTGGTGGATGCCCCGCCATCCACCACTCTTACACTTCCGATCCGCTCTGCCGTTTCCGGCACGGTTTGCCCAACTCCATACAAATGGACTTCATCCGCAGCCACCCGGGATGGATACTTCTTTTCTATGTATGTCAACACTTTGGGGGCGCAACTGCCTAAAAAGAGAGGCAGAAACAAAGAAAAAATCAACTTTTTCATTCTTGATTATATTTTTTAATTAATCAAAATTGCAACATATATTTTTCAACAAAACTCAAAGCCCATACCGTTCTCCCATGTGGTTGTGTATCTTCAAGCACCTTTAAGTAGAATAGATAGTACATATAATATAATACACCTAAAATCATTTCTAATATAACTGTAATATAGGTCTTATCAAAACAGGAACTATTACAAGTAAAGACACGCACAAAAAAGTAAATACAATTGCAAAACAAATCGATAAAAACAGACTGTTTCTAAAAAGAGGCTTTTTATGTTCTACTATATACTTCCCTTTACCTGATCTATAATAGATTATATACACTATTAGAATTATCAATGGGAAAGAAGCCATCATAATCCAAAAATTTACCATTTTTGAAAACAGAACTACCCATATCAAATTCAATCCTCCTATTGCTACACAAAAGAAAAGAAAACTAATTCCCCATATTGTCCTAACATGCGGCTCCGTATCTTTCAGCTTCTTTAAATAGAACAGATAGTACATATAATACAATACATCAATCATGGCCGATAATTTTTATAAAATTCATCATTCACCAAACACCATTCGGGACATAGGTTCAACAAGCTGATACATATATTCCCTCATGAAAGCTGATGAAAGAAACATTGTAACAGTTATCACAAAAAAGAATATTGCCCAAATAACTGAAAGACGAAAACTACCGCGAATAAGAGGCTTCCTCTCTTCAACAACAAATTTTCCTCTTCCATTTTTTGAATAAATCCAATAAAACAGCAGCACTCCTAAAAAGAAAATTGTAAGTGCAAGTTCCAAAGAGATTGAATACAAAAAGAAAAAAAGCAAAAATAAATCAATAGCACAGAATACCCAATAAGAGAAGAAAATACCTAAGAACCAAATTGTTCTTGCATGCGGTTCTTCGTCTTTCAATTTCTTTAAGTAGAACAGATAGTACATATAATATAATACATCAATCATGGCCGATAGTTTTTATAAAATTCATCCCAATATATTTTATTTGTTTCAGAAGGAGGTCCAATTAAATTCTCCATTCGATTATACCAAAAACGATATTTTAATTGTTGATACCATGCCTGGTACGTTGTTTGTCTTCCCATTTCCCAACCAATGCCCCAAGCGGCTCCATAAACACCACCTACTGTTGAATAAATATTTGAAAATTCCTCTATTAGAAATTGTTGAGACGAACTATTTCCTCGATCCCAATCAAGATAGATATTCACTCCATTATAAATACCCAAAACATTTCCTCCCCACGTTATCTTTTTAGACATTTTCAATGCAAATTGATTCTTTCCTCCAGTGTATTGATTTCCACCCCAACTTTGACTTCTCACCTTGAAATCTTTTCCCATCCATGTACCAAAATGTTTACTATAATAAACTTCCGACGTACCAGACAAGGTTGTAGATAAAACGACCATAGGATCCAATGATGAACCTTGAGAGTGAGACTGATAATTATAATAATAAGATTGCGCATTAGCAATTGCTTTATCGACCGATACTTCTGCATTGCCGAAATGTCCATACCGACCTCCACCACCACCAGCAGTCGTCCATTGAAAATTAAATTGCCAATCTGTTCCTTGACCTAATGCAGCTACTGAAGTCCCTGCACTTATCCAGGGAGTTCCGATTGAACCGGCAATACTAATACTTCCAGGATAAACAATCCCATATGCACCATAATAACCAACCAAAGCACCAAATCCAAGCCCTAAATAGGTAGTAATAGAACTATAATTCCAACGGAACGGATTTAGCTCTCCTCGATTTGTCGCAACTCCTCCAATATAAGCACCGATGACCAATCCTAACACCAATAAAGGATTTTCGCCATCAGCATCCACATACATCAACGGATTATTCATCGCATAGCTAAAACGATTATAGCTTTGTGTGAAATCCGGAACTTGCACATAAGGATCCGGACTCAGGAAGCGTCCTACCGCCGGATCGTACAGCCGGGCATTCATATTCACCAAACCAAACATTGTCAAGTGTTCATGCCCCGTATAACCGCGTCCTAAAAGGAGTTCCGGTTCCATCTCCGGCAGATAAGCGACCAATGTATTCGGATTACGTAACCGTCCCCAAGCATCATAACTCATTTCCTGCAGCAAAGTGCCATTACTATCTGTCATCTGTGTTATACTACCCAAATAATCACGACAAATATAATGCAAGTTCCAACTACCATTCTTTTTTATCAGCACAGCAGAAGCGGAATAAGCATCGCCTCCCATATAAAGCCGTTCCGTATCTCCCGCCGGAGTGTGATCGACTTCATAACTTCCGTTTAAGTAATAACGGAGAATTTCTGTTTTATTATTCCGGGTGATATCCATTTTTACTCTTTCTCCGGATCCATTATAAGAAAATAATGCCGTATAATTATTTTCGATAATGGACGCCGGTCGCTCAAAAGAGGTATAAGTCACTTGCTGCTTACGAGCAGGAACAGCATCTCCTATCAATCCGAGTCCGGTCACAGCATACGGTTTACTGGCATTATCATAAGAGAACACACCGACATCACTCTTTGAAGCCAAATTGCCATTCGCCAAATAGGAATATACATTTTCAGCTTCAGCAGAAGGTGTAGCTACCAATGATGTGGCCATATAGACCTGGGTCAACCGATTCAGATTATCATAACGGAACTGTTCAAACTTATTATATTTGTTATCCCCGCGTCCCTTCAAGTTTCCTGTAACGGGATCAAACAACGTTCCGAAATCCTGAATAACAGTCCCCGAAGAAGTAACAGCTTTTCGAGTAGTCGGAAATCCATAATCATCATAAGAACAAGTTCGATTCAAAGGACCTGTCGATACAGCTGTCGGATGCCCGAAAGCATCTTCAGAAAGCAATTTCCAAATCGAATTTTGTCCATTTTGCTTTATTTCAGTCAAAGTTCCATTTTGATAAGTATAATTCTCGGTAATAGCATTACCTCCGGAAGAAAAACTATAAACTTTCGACTCTGGCAAACCTGTTGTAGAAGAATAGTTGTAACTGTATTGGAACCAATAACCATCTACTTTCTCACGATTACTGGACAACCGCCCCAATGCATCACGTACATAAGATTTGGATATTCCATTAGCAGAACTTTCACTTTCAAGACTTCCATACTGATCATAAACAAAAGTTGTTTCATATTCGGGCAATGTTCGTTTAGTCAATTGACCGAACTCATTATATATCATAGTTTTTTCCTTTCCGTTGGCATCTTTTTCATAATTGATATTTCCATCATCATCATAACCAAAAATTTTTACGCCGACACTCGGATCGTTTATTTCAGTCTGCCGACCATATTTATCATAAAAGAAACTTGTCGTAACATTTCCTGATACAGTTATTGAAGAAGGCTGTCCATCCGGACGTAGTTGATAAGAAATGGAACCTCCGGGATCATTCGTTCCTATTAATTCATCTTTTGCATTATACGTCCTTTTTATTGATATTCCATTTTTCGTTTCCGTCACACTGGCTCCGGAATAAGCATACGCTTCTTTTCTCCCCGAAGCATGTGTAACTTGCTCCAACCTTCCGTATACATCATATTTATATGTATCCCATAAAGAAGGTACACTCCCTTTAAATGGCAAAGAAACCTTTTGCAAACGGCCGGCATTATCATACACGTTATCCACAAACAAAGGTGAGCCATCGAACCGTACTTGACTTGTACGGAGTTCAAGTTCACGAGAATCATAATAAACAGTTACAGTCGGTTCCCCTGATGTTTCTTTCGTCAAACTATAGACGCCACCGGCAACCGTACTCCAAGCACGGCTAATAGAAGTATACGTTCCATCAGGATAGTCCGTCTTTTTCAGTCGCCCTAATCCGTCATATTTATATGTTGTAATATTCCCTCTCACATCTTCTGTGGAGGCAAGTAATCCCAATGCATTATAAGTATATGATGTTGTCAATCCCATCGGATCCGTTATTGATGTTTCATATACACCATTCAATGAATATTGATGCCTCGTTGTCAGTGAAATAGACGAAGAATAAGGCTTCAACGCAGAAGTCAATATATTCCCGTACTTATCATACGTATAAGTTTCTTGTGAAATTTGGTCCTGGCCTGTATTTGTATAGATCGTTTTACTCGATATCTGATTATTGGTATTATACTCATATACTGTTCTATCAGTCCAACTCGCACCACTTCGCATAGTCTGTTTTGCAATTGATGCAGGTAGTCCGAGAATCCATTTATCCCCTGTCATAACATTATTAAAAACAGAAGTCGTCGTTTCAACCAAACCACTCCCATAATCTCTCACTATTATCTTCGGATTTCCATATTCCAGATTTGAAACAGTTTCCGTAATAGCCGTATCTTTCAGGTGGTCGGTTACTGTTTGTTTACGGATATAAGGATAAAAAATCTTTCCATTTCCAAGAACTGTCGCATACTCATTCGCTGTTGTTTGAATAGCCACCCCCGTTTTAGTTTCACTTTTCTGTTCTATCACACAAGGATAATAGTGAGTATTATCGTAACCATATTTAGTCACGGTATTAATAGCCGTACTGTTATTTTTTGCTGTTATCTCTCCAAAACCAAGGAATCCTTTTCCTTGCTTATGTATACGAGGATTTTTATATGAATAAGTAGTATAGTCGCTATAGTTTGTTCCGCTTACGGTAGCACTGCTTACTACATACAATGGAAACCTGGTATTCGTCAACGGAAACGAAAGATTTTCATCAATACTACAAACACCACTCTTCGTAATGGGCAGATAACTAAACGAAACATATTCTCCAAGCCCGTTAGTAATGGATTTAGCCAACAATGTTTGTTCGTCATCAAATGTATGAATCACATAAGAATCTACAAAACGCGCACAACAGAATTCAGATCTTCCATCTCCATTAAAATCCGCAACAGGGAAAAGATAATTCTCATATTCATAAGGAACCTCAAAATTACTTGGGCTTAGTATCGTTGAATATGTTTTAGTGATAAAACCGGTTCCATCATATACCCCGACCTTCATAACAATTTTACCATTAATGACTTCCATGTGAAAAATATCAGATTTTCCATCTTTATTAAAATCACCGATACTTACTTTTGCACGAATATTGGCATTTAAAGGAACGGACTGCCTCACAAATTTTTTTCCGGTAGAAAACAGAATATGAACATCATCATAATTTCCGGATTGTACATTTTGATATAAGATATCAGTCTTACCATCTCCGTTAAAATCCGCAAAATAGGGGAAATATGAATTTCTCAAATAAGTTGTCTCGAAAGAAGAAAGACGGACAAATGTCTTTCCTTGCAATTCATACACCCAAGACTTTGTACCATTCATTACTAACAAATCCGTTTTGCCATTTCCATTAAAATCACTCAAATATAGATTATTAGCAAAACAATTCACATATTGAGTTCCCCAATCATCAATTCCACCGGAAGCAATCTCTTTTCCTTCACCGTCAAATACTTTCTGATTACCTTGCACTAATATTTCGAATTTGCCGTCACCATTAAAATCACCAGCTATTCCCGTAGGGCTATCTGTGTTAAATCCGAGATAGTTATATACCAATTTATCATTTTCCCATAAATAATAATTATATCGATATGTCCCATTTGGAGCATGAGACACAACTACTGCGTCAATCTTTGAATCGCCATTCATATCAGCCGGAATAATATGAGAAAATCCTTCGACTAAAGGTATTGTACATTGTTTTCTAAAACCTATTATGCCATACTGTTCTGTCGCAAGAAAAAGTGTTGCAACATCTGATGAAGTATAAGATTCTTTTTCAGGGAAAGATAAAAAATCAGTCTTTCCATCACCATTGAAATCTGCAAATATAGGTTTATTTCCTTGTCTATTTTCCGATAGCGATGCAATATCCTCAGAAGCATAAACATCAGGCATCCCATAATCTATCAAAGTGGAATTATATCTTTCACTACCTTGCCCAAACTCTACAATTTCAGTTAATTTAGAATAAAGGCTA
>OHAA01000486.1_pt1 | contig 21839 bp, 20 predicted proteins | sample 1606051 | NCBI WGS metagenome assembly OHAA01 (sample SAMEA3541493, study PRJEB24748) | human gut metagenome | biome: human gut; feature: human-associated habitat; material: faeces | place: China | collected 2012
GGGGTATTCCTTGGTGGTGAATTTGCCCCCGTTCGCTGTGGTATAGGTATCCAGCAGGGTTTCGCCTTTGAACAGCCCGTACACAGCGCCATCCAAGGTGGAATCACCCTGCGCTTCGCCGGTAGCGGAGTCCACCTTTTCCATGTCCACGGTAAATTTCTTCAGGATATTGGAAAAGTTTACGCTGGAGGTCTGGCCGGGATAGATGGTCACCTGCTGGGATTCGGGCTGGACGTATTTGTCCGGGGCCTGTTCGGTTACGGTGTAATTTCCAGCTTGGAGGTTATCCACCCGGATGGTCCCATCCGGCCCCGTCACCACGTCTTTTTCAATGCCGTTGCCGGAGATGTGGAAAGGAATTCCTTCGACTTTACCATCCTCGGAGGTTTTCACAAGCTGCAGGGTGCCTGCTTTGATTTCAAGGGAGAAGTAGCATTTCACCGGTTCTGCGGAACCTTTCACATCGAAGGTGACCACGTTCTGGTACTCGTCCCGCAGCCAGTATTTCGTGCCGCCTGTGACCACGCCGGGAACAGAAGAGGGCAGCCGCTTTTCGGCGGTAATGGTACCGAATTCCTTTTTATCGGTGGAAATACGAAGCTGGTTCCCACTGACGGAAAAATCCACCCCCGGATAGCTGACCGCGAAATTCCCCAGCACATGGTTCTCATCCACCAGCGTGGTTTCGTTTTTCCCATTGCTCTCGTTGTATTTGAGGTCATGGGTATATGCCCCGACCGCGCTGGGATCGCCGGTGGCAAAGGACGGGATTGTGTGGTAATTCAAGACGTTTTCCCGAAGCTGGTAGAAGATAGGCTTCGCGGCAGGGCTGTTTGCGGTAAACTCATTGACGATCTGCGTTTCGTACCCGGTCCCCAACTGCCCATGGGCAATCAGCCAGATGAGGATTTGGGTGGCGATGTATTCGTCAATGGCGCTGCCGCCATACTTGGTGCCGGTTTCCACGTTGTAGCCCAAGGTCAGGGCGGTGTTAATCATGGATTTCTGCTCGGCGGTAAAGGCTGCATAATCGTCCGACTGGTCATAACCGATCCCTGTGTGTACGCCTACACTGAACTGGATGCAGTAGGCGGTGCGGAAGGTTTTCAGGTCGTTGATCCGCAGTTCGGTGAACTTATCGGAGCTGTAGCCGCCAAACGGGGCGGGAAGATTGGAACTGAGGGAATACCCTCTGCTCTTGTGGTCGATCATGGAGATGTACCCGTCATACTCATATTCTTTGGCAAAAGCGCTGCTTGGAAAAATCCCAAAACAGAGCAGCACCGCCATCATCATGGACAGCAGCCGTTTTAAATGTTTTTTCATACGATTCTCCTTTTAGACAAAATAAAAAAAGGCCCCCGCAGGCTGGGAGAGAGCTCTCAGTCCACGGGGGCCAGTGTTCAGATTATCGTTCTTCGCCGCTTTTCCGGCGATGGTGTTTTTTCTGCGGAACTGCTTTCTTCGGCAATTCCTTTTGGGTAAGCCGGACTGCTTCCAAAACAGGGGCGATTTCGATCCCATTCTGTCGGCAGCCGTTTAGGATTCCTTCCAGATAGGCTTTGGAGGGCATGGCGGGGACGTCCTTGTAAGGGCTGTTCATGGTGTAGGCCATGATTTCCCTCTGACGGCCATTCCGATCCGTCACGGTGACAGGTTCCTTCCCATATAGATAGGGAAATCCCTCGTAATGGTCCAGATGCTGTTCATCCTGTTCGGAGATCCGCCAGAGGACGCCATCCACACAGCTTCCTTCTGCCGGAATAATGGTGGCGACGCCATTCCCGCCGCCGTTCATGCAAAAGGCAAGGCGGTATCCTTCCAAGCGGACGGTGTCCACCACTTCCGCATCGGGGCAGCGAAACGCCATCTGGTTTAGGTTCATATTGCTTCCATAAGCAAAATAGAGTTTTTCGTTGGTTTTCATCACCTCTATCGTTCTTGGTTTCGGCGGTTCTGCAGGCTGGGGTATTGGGCTTTGTCATACCGCCACGCCCGGTCGCCGGGGAGGTTCGAGAGCAAGTGCTCCCGCACATTTTTGTATTCCGGCCCGATAAGGCCCAGCCGCAAAAGAAAGGTGCGGAAGGTAAAGGCAGGATTTTCGCTGATCTCGGTTTTTCGCATGACGGTCCTGCTCTGGTTGATGGCCTGTGCGGAAATCGCCAGCGCCAGTGTGATATTCGCCCGAACCTTACCGGCATGGAGGGTGCTTTCAAAACAGCGCCATTCCAAGGTGCCGCGATAAAACACCGAATGAAGGTTCAGGGCGTAATACCTCGTCCAGTTGTAATGCTCATAGCTTCCGTCAGAACCCTCATACCATTCCCGCCTTAACCGTTCCATGGTGGTATTGGTGGGAAGCTTGCGGATTTTCTCCAGCATGGGTTCCCGCACCTTCTGGCACCAGCGCTCCACCCGGTGTTCATTGACATTGAGGGCTTTAAAGAGAATGTCCTCTTTGGAATACATAATGGAAAGGGCGTTTTTGAGACTTTGCGGGGTATGTTTGGAGGCGTCCACATGGACGTGCATCCCGCAGCTTCCGTTGACAACAGCCCCCGCATGGCGCAGGGTGCGGACAACCTCCTGCAGTTTCGGCATTTCCCTGTATTCCAGTTTGGGGGAATTCATCTCCACCTTGTAGGCGCTGTCACCGATGGCAAGCTGCTGCCGCCCAATCCGGTGGGAACCATGGATGCTGGAGTCGTAGACAAACCGCCATGTTTTCCCCTCATTGTCGGTTACCTCCCACGGGTCATAGGTGCGGGAAGAACGGGAATGGACGGCGGTGGTCCTGAACAGGGAAGCCACTGCTTCCGCCGCCTGCTGGCGGGTTAGCCCCGTCATCTCAATTTCACAGCCAAAATATTGGTCTTTTAAATCAATCGATGGCGGTCACCTCCCGGTGGGCGGCGGCAAGCCGTTTCCCGATGGCTTCCACCACATTTACGGTTACGCCATTTCCGGCCTGCTTGTATAGCTGGGCGTCCGACTGAAGGGGTAAAACAATATCAATCCGTTCATCCGTCCAGCCTTGCAGCCGTAGGCATTCCCTTGGCGTCAAACGTCGGATTCTGCCCTGATGCAAAATCCCATGCCGGTCCTGTGTGGTCAGCGTAAACATTGCTTCACCGGGATTTTTGATCCTGCGCCCTCGCTGGCGGACAGTTTCCCTTTCCGGGGTAAGAACTGCACGGGCTTCCAAGGTGCCTTGGTCGCTGTTTGTGGTAAGGGTATGGGCGATTTTTCGTCCAACCCTGCCGCGGCGGGTATTTTGCTGGGCATAGGCCAGATTGATGCTGTCGCCGGGGTAGGCCATTTTATACCCCTTCTTGGTGTTCTCCTTGATGGGCAGGCCCACCTCATACAAGCCGGTTTTCCCGCCGAAGCCGCCCGTCTGCGCCGCGAGGGTGCAGCTTACTCCTTCCGGGGAGTAGACCCGTTCTCCCTGCGCTCCGGGCAGGACTTGTATAAGAGATGTGCCTGCTGTTTCGGTGAAAGGAAATATTTTTCCTCTGCATCGCTCATCAAGATATCCGATAAGGTACACCCTTTTTCGGGATTGGGGGACTCCAAAATCCTTGCTGTTGAGCACCTGCCATTCCAAACCATACCCCAGTCTGTCCAGCGCATGGAGGATGGCCGTAAACGTCCGGCCCCCGTCATGGTTAAGCAGGCCGGGAACGTTTTCAAGCAGCAGATACGCAGGTCTTTTTGCCGCAGTCAGCCGGGCAATTTCAAAGAACAAGGTACCTCTGGGGTCGGAAAATCCTCCACGGCTTCCAGCAATCGAAAAAGACTGGCAGGGAAATCCGCCACATAACAGGTCGAAGTCGGGGATGTCGCTCGGATCGGCTTTTCGGATATCTTCACAAAACCACTCTCCTTTGGTATCGAACAGGGCTTCATAGCTTTGATTTGCCTTTTTGTCTATTTCACAATGGCCTATGCAGATAAAATCTCCGGCTCGGCTGAGTCCTTCTCGGAACCCGCCAATACCGGAGAACAGGTCGATATATCGTATGGTTTTTCTTATCACGCTCCCTCTGTATAAATCTGTGAACAGCTAAACAACAATCAATCGGCATCGCCCCTTTCCCATGGTGAAATGAAATATATATGAAAACAGCCCCGCAGGCAGCTGGGGCTGTACCTCAGTCCTGCGGGGCAGTTGTTGGCTTTTTATTCGTAGGCTTCTTCTTCATTTTCATTGGTTTCGCCGGTTTCTATGGTATCGTCATCCGGCGCGGTTTCTTCATCCTCATCCTGATTCCAACTTTCCGGCATGGTATCCTCATCGTTCTCGCTGAGGCATCCCTCGCCGCTGTCATCATCTTCTGCCGGAGCTTCCGCTTCGCTGTTCTCGCCGTCCCAGCCCTCTGTTTCCTCATTGCCGGGTACTTCCTCGTCCTCATCGTTTTCGGGGCTTTCTGCGGGTTCCCAGCCGTTCTCTGCCTGTTCCTCATGTTCGGCGGCTCTGGCGGCTTCGAATTCTTCTTCCGCTTCTTCCAGCGCCTGTTCGATCAGCCCGACGACGAAGTCTTTTTGAGTGAGGCGGCGGTGGTAAGTTTCTTCGTAGCGCTCTAAGTACATTTTCACTCTCTGAAACAGTTCCTCGCTTACCTGAAATGCTAATGTCCTTCCTTTTTCCATAGTCTTGTTAACCCCTTTCTCATAATGTTCCCGGATAACCATTTCGATGAATTTGCTCATGGTGCTTTCCGTTTCCCGGATTTCCTCGCTGATTCGGTTATGCAGATCCAGCGGGATTTTGCAGGTTACGCCCTTGGTTTCCATGCTCCATCGCTCCCTTTCAATTTTTTTCCCTTTCGGGCAACACAAGCATATCCAAAAAGCATGGATAAAGCTATTACCAAGAGCAACAACCTTTCAGCCAAAGCAGGGGCAACATACGTCACAACCAATAAATGCCATGTTGGGGGTTATTCTTCGCCCAGCAGGGAACCGAGGAATCCCATCATCTCCTGTGGGATGGCTTCTTCCTGCTGTTTCACAGGCTGGGAAGGGACAGCTTGAAGTTCTTCCCGCAGTACCCGGCGCAGGGTGGTTTCAACGGTTTCCTTTTCTTCGCTCTCCAGAATCGCCTGCACCAGAAAGGCGTTTTTCTGCCCGTCCGGTACAGCCTGCAGGATTTCCCATGCCCTGCGGTGGCGCTCATTCTGGAGGTTGGGGCGAAAGCCAAATAGGGGCCTGTTCATCCCTTGCTCACACCGCCCGAAAACTGCCCCAAAATCCTCTCGAATCCTTCGGCGTTTACACGGTCGTCTATCAGGGCAAAAGCCCGGCACAGGCCGTCCTGTTCGCTCACGTTGCCCTTGACCACCGCCGCGCCGCCGCCCAGCATGACTACCGGGATGGCTTTGAGGTCAAACCCCGATTCCATGGCTGACGAGAGAAGCCGTTCGGTGTAGAGGCGGCCCTGCTTTTGGATGATGCTTCGGGCGTCCTCGTCCATGCTGCAGGGCTTTCCCGCCAGCACTCGTTCCACCTGCGCGTCGGTAACGGACAATCCTACATCCCGGCGGACCTGTTCTTTCGTTTCGTCAATGCAGCGGATCATGCCAAGCTCCAAGCTGCGGCAGGTGGAAGCGTTGGGGATGCCGTTGTCCAGCCGCATTAAATCGACGGTCCAGCCGCCGATATCCATGAGCAGGACAGAAGGCTCATTCTGGATGAGTTCCGGGTGGATGGCGATGGCGGAATACCCCTGTGGGAACAGTTTCACATCTTCGATGGCGATTTTGTAGGGAATTCCTTCGAATTTGAAGCACACTGGCTGGGAAGAACGCAGAAGGTATTCCCGGAAGGGCTTTTTCTCCCGGCCAAATCCGGCCAGAGGCAATCCGGCAGCAAGTTTGACGGAACACTCTGTTTTTTCACCGCGCTGTTTCAATTCCTTGGCGATGGCGGCAAGGGTAAGCAGGTAGTAGTTGTCGTTTTCCATTTTGTTTCGCAGGATCGGTTGTCTGCCGGTTCCACAGACATAAAACTTCCCGCCGTACTCCAATGTGTTCTGTAGGGTGTAGGGTTCATGGGAATATTCCGAGATACCGGCTGGGAAAGAAAAATGCCGGGTTTTGATGGCGTAGTAGCCGTGGTCGATACCGATGTTCATGGTTTTATTCATCCTTTCTTGACGATTGTTGAAAACTTGGAAGGTTTACTGGTTTGGAGTAAGCTTGCCGGAGAGAATCTTGTTCTTTCCCAGCCAGGTAAGTAATTTAGGGGGAGAGAGTGTGAGAGAGGGGGAAAGCGGAAAACCTCCCCGGCCTGCCAGCCGGAGAGGTTCTAAAAAAGGGCGCACTACCCCCTTGTATCTTGAGGGCTTAAAAGTGACCCATTTGGGGCTTTCGTCAATCTATCTATACAACTGCCGGAAACTTTTACAGTTCCGACAACGGGAAAAAAGAGTGGTAAACGCAAAAAAGCGGGGCCTCCGGCCTGAATTTTCAGACGGAAGCCCCGCTGTGACGGATTTTGCTGCGGTTTGCTGTTTGGACATCTACGGTAAAACCGTTTTTCGGATTTCACTTTCAAAAGCCCGCAAACCCGCATGAATACTGAAAAAAATGGAGTGACATCTTTTTTGTCACTCCATCATGGTGCCGGTGACCGGGGTCGAACCGGTACGGTATCGCTACCACTGGATTTTGAGTCCAGCACGTCTGCCAATTCCATCACACCGGCGGAATTACTAACAGCGAGATTTATTATACAATATGAAAAAAGAAAAAGCAAGATAAAAATGAAAAAATTGTAATGAAAATGTTGTTGTTTATTTGTGGCATTACTGATAAAATAGATGGTGGCTTAAGAAAGGAGGAGAAATATGCCGAAAAAAAGAGGTTTTATTTTGTTTGGCTCTCCTCATCAAAACGGAGCAACCGCCCGATTAGTCCAGGCGTTTTTAAAAGCGTTTCCAGAAGAAACGGAATGGACTATGGTGGAGACTTATCATCAGAAAATCGCTCCCTGTTTGGGCTGCGGCTTCTGCGAACACAAAGAAGGATGCGTTAATTCTGACTTTGACCAGATTGATCATTTGCTGAGGACCTGCGACTATCTGGTGGTGGCTTCCCCGGTTTATAATCTCAGCTTTCCCGCGCCGCTGAAAGCGATTTTTGACCGGACCCAACGGTATTTTTCCGCTCGGTTTGTGCGGGGAGAAAGGCCGCCCATCGCTAAGCATAAAAAAGCGGCTATGCTTCTCACCTGCGGCGCTGACAGCCGGGATGGGGCGGACATCATAAGAAAGCAGCTGAAAATGATTTTTACGGTTCTGAACACAGAATTGGCGGGAGAGGTTCTTTGGAAAAATACGGACCGTGACAAAAATATGGAGCCTTTGATGGGAGTGCTGGCGGAAACAGCTGAAAAACTTGCCATAGCGTGGGATTTGTGATAATATAAATCATTATGAAATCATTTATATCACGACTTATATATTGGAGGACAGGTAGGTATGTCAGGACATTCTAAATGGAGTACGATTAAAAGGAAAAAGGAAAAAACCGACGGCGCCAGAGCTAAGGTGTTTACCAAGATCGGCCGTGAGCTGGCGGTTGCCGTGAGAGAAGGAGGCAGTGCGGATCCAAGCTCCAATTCAAAGCTCAGAGATTGTATTGCTAAGGCGAAAGCGAATAACGTGCCCAACGACAATATTGAGAGAATTATCAAAAAGGCCGCCGGAGACAATGATTCCAGCAAATATGAGGCGATTACCTATGAGGGTTACGGTCCCAACGGCATTGCGCTGATCGTGGAAACCCTGACCGATAACCGGAATCGTACCGCGGGCGATTTGCGTCATTACTTCGATAAATTCGGAGGCAATATGGGAACGCCGGGCTGCGTATCCTTTATGTTTGAGCAAAAAGGGGTCATCGTGGTAGAGCGGGAAGGCCAGGATGAAGACAAGGTGATGGAGGACGCGCTGGAAGCCGGAGCCGCGGATTTCCAGGCTGACGACGATGTGTTTGAAATCTATACCGAACCGGAAGATTTCAGCGGGGTCCGAGAGGATCTTCAGGCGAAAGGATACACATTTGTGAGCGCGGATGTGGAGATGGTTCCCAGTACGTATGTGAAGCTGACTGATGAGGAGAGCATCACAAAAATGCAGCGCCTGATGGATGCGCTGGAGGATAACGACGATGTTCAGAATATCTGGCACAACTGGGAGGCCCCAGAATCCGACGACGAGGATTGATAAGTAATGGTAGATCTTCATACTCTTTGCATGGGCTGTATGGGCAATAACGAGGGGCGTGATGTATGCCCTCACTGCGGCTATGAGGAAGCTATGCGCCCTCAGCCGGAGGATTGCCTTCCCCTGCGGACCTTGCTGCAGAACCGGTATCTTGTAGGGAGGCTGCTGGAACGCAACGGAGAGGGCATAGGCTATATCGGATATGACACCGTGTCCGACGGCCCTGTTTATATCCGGGAGTTTATGCCGTACCGCTTGTGCGGAAGAAATCCAGAGACAGGCTTTTTGCAAGAGCTCCCTGGCTGCGAAGTCCCTTTCAAGGAAGCGAAAATTGAGTTTTTAGAGCATTCCAGAAATGTGGCGCGGCTGCGGGAGCTTCCCGTCATGGTGCCGATCTACGATATTTTCCAGCAGAATCATACTGCCTATGTGATTTCCGAATGGACAGAGCATATTACTCTGGCGGAGTATGTGGAGCGGAGCGGAGGACGGCTGGAATGGAACGCGGCCCGTGCTCTGTTTATGCCGGTCTTGTCCGGCTTAAGCGATCTGTACCAGGCGGGTGTCAGGCATCTTGGACTCAGCCCTGATAATCTGATTATTACCCAGTCCGGCAAGATGAAGCTTTGGGGTTTCTGCGTGCGTTCCGTTAGGCAGACGGGAACCCAATTAGAGCCGGAGCTGTTTCGTGGCTGTGCCGCGGTGGAGCAGTATTCAGAGCCCAATAAAATCAGTCAGGCCACTGTTGTTTACGGCTTTACGGCAGTGCTGTTTTATGCCTTAACCGGCGAGCTTCCCCAGGAGGCGGTAAAGCGCAGAAATGACGGCAGGCTTCTGATCCCTACCAATATTTTAAAGCAGATTCCGCCGCATATTGTTACCGCGCTGGCCAATGGATTGCAGGTTGAGCCGGACAGGCGGACGCAGACCTTTGAACGGCTGCGGGCTGAGCTGTCTGCGGCGCCTACGGTGACTATGGTGCTGAACGAGGTGGCGGCGCCGCCCAAAGCATCGCCGGCCCAAAAAAAGCGGGAGGCGCTGGCTGAGCAGGAAAAGCGTGGCGTTCCAAATTATGTTTGGGGAATCGTCAGCTGTGTTGTGGCGGCGGCGGTCTTTTTGACAATTGCTCTGATTTGGATGAACCGGGGAGGGGAGGAGGCTCCGGTCAGCAGCGGCCAATCCAGCGCCGCTTCTGTCTCCTCTACGTCTTCTCACGAAGATTCCAGTCAGGCCTCCGCTGTGCCTGGTGAGACCATAGATATGCCAAATCTGGTGGGAGAAAATTTTGAGGACGCGCAGAAGGCTGCTCAGGAAAACGGTAAATACCAGGTGCTGATGTCCACGGAGGAATTTAACGATACCGTGGCAGAGGGCCATATTATTTCCCAGGTGCCGGAGTATGCGGAAGGAGAAAAGCTTCCGGAAGGCTCGGTAATCGCTGTAATTGTAAGCAAGGGCCCCGAGAACCGGCCTCTGCCTGCGATCGCCGGTCTTAGCTTGACCGAGGCCTCTGCTCAGCTGACCGCTAACGGCTTTGTTCCTGTCAAGGGAAGCGAGACCTATAGCAGCGAATACCCGGAGGGACGGGTAATTGGCTATGAAAGCTTTACGGAGGGGGATTCTTTGCCCCAGGGCACCAGCATCCGTATTATTGTCAGCAAGGGTCCCGATCCGTCTGCTTCCAGCAGTAATCCGTAATTTGATCGCAATGGTTTTCTAACCAATAAAAACAGCCTTTAGCACCTTGGCTAAAGGCTGTCGTTTTATTTTTTAACGTATATTTTTATAGCTGCGTGCTCTTTAGAGCCTTTTCAAATGCTTTCACCTTCTATACCATATTCATTTGTGAGAGGTGAGAAAGAATAAAAATTTTCCTCAATGCTCTGCTTTTGTTGCGTGGAAGGCGCCTATTTTTTGACGCCGGCCTTTTTAACCCCCATGCGGGTCTCAGCATTTTGTATCAGGTTATATAGGGAAGAAGCGAACAAAGGATACTGCTGGGAAATCAGTTCCGGAGAAAGCGCCAGGGCGTCCTCTCGATTTAACCCGGACAGCTGCCCCGCGTCGTTGCCGTCAGCAATACAGATAGCGTTGGCCTCCGCGATAAATTGAGCGGCGGCAGATAAGCCCCGCTGAAGCTCCTGGGGCGCGGCAAACAAGCCCTGGGGATTTTTCGGGTTAGCGGAATAAATGGTGCGGAACATTTTATAAACGGAAAGGGTCAAATAAGAAGAAACCTCGGTCGTCAACCCCTTATTATTGCTCTTTTGCAGAAGATCGAATATAATATTTAAAGAGTTGGCGATCAGCTTCTTGTTTAGGGTAGGCAGAAGGCTGCCTCTGAACTTATTTTCCTTTCCAGCGGCTTCCGGGTCTGGAAGATCCTCTACTGTCAGCGTGGCGCCGCTCCGGTCAGGCGTGCGTCCCAACAGATAGTCGCAGGACACATTATAATAGTCGGCTGTTCTTACGACGAAATCCAGACCACATTCCCGGATTCCTTTTTCATAATGGGAGAGGAGCGCTTGGGAGATTTGTAAGTCGGAGGCGGCTTGCTTTTGGCTCAATCCGCGTTCCTTTCGAAGCAATGTGATGATTCTTGGGAAATTGCTGTTCATATCCGATGTCCCCCCAGTGATGACAGTAAATATTACTACATGTATACTTATTATATTCCGAACAAAACCTGATGTAAAGCAAAATGTTGAAGAATCTACAGTGAAAAATATGAAATTTGTCGAAATAACAACTCAAAAGGAGAATAATTATGAAATCTTACCAAATCCATTTCATACGCCATGGCGCTACCGCAGCCAACCGTGAGGGGCGCTATGTGGGCGTCACCGATACTCCTTTGTCGCAGGAGGGAATCGGCAAGCTGGAAGACATGAATCGGCGCTATTCCTATCCTGGCGCGCCGGTGTTTTATGTCAGCCCATTGAAGCGCTGCGTGGAAACCTGCAAGATCATTTATCCTCAGGTGACGCCTATCCTGGTGCCCGCGCTTTCCGAGTGCAATTTTGGAGAATGGGAAGGAAAAACCGCGGAAGAGCTGAAGGAAGACCCAAAATTTCAACAGTGGCTGGAAAACGGTCAAAAGACCGCGCCTCCAGGTGGGGAAAGCGGGGAAGACTTTACCATCCGGGTTCTAAACGCTTTCGATAAGCTGGTAGAAGGGATGCTGCGTACCGGCACCACCCAGGCGGTAGTAGTGACCCACGGCGGCGTCATCATGACGATTTTATCCGCTTATGGGATCCCTAAAGCGGGCTTTTACGACTGGATTGTAGGAAATGGCTGCGGTTATTCAGTGAGGATTACTCCCGGGCTGTGGATGCGGGACAAGGTGATGGAGGTTTACGCCAAGGTTCCAAAGGATTTGGATGAGGAGCAGGACGGAGATCTAAAGTACATACGGAATATCGTGCGGGAAGCGGCGGACAGGGCTTACGGAACTGGAGAGACCGGCAAGAAAACCTGACGAATTGTAGCGAAGATTACAGTTAAGGCCGGCAAAACGGAGGATAATAGTGGATAGAAGCTAGCGAATATAAAAAGGAGCGGTCATGATGAAGCAATATAAAATTACACTGCTGAAGGGAGACGGCATCGGTCCGGAGATTGTGGACGAGGCGGTCAAGGTTTTGAATAAGACGGCGGAGAAGCGGGGATTTTCCGTAGCCTATGAGGAGGCGGAGCTGGGAGGCATCGCCATTGACCACACAGGGGTTCCCCTTCCGGAGGAAACTATAGCAAAATGCAAAGCATCCGATTCGGTTCTGTTAGGAGCCGTGGGCGGTCCCAAATGGGAGAATCAGCCGGGCAGCAACCGTCCGGAGGCTGGACTGCTTGGAATCCGCGGGGCGCTGGGGCTGTTTGCCAATCTGCGCCCGGCGGTGATCTTTGAGCCGTTGAGGGAAGCCTCTCCGCTGAAGCCGGAGATCATCGGAGAAGCGATGGACATCATGGTGGTAAGAGAATTGACCGGCGGTATCTATTTCGGCGAGCGTGGAAGAACGAAGAAAAACGGAGCTTCTGCCGCCTATGATACGGAGCTGTACACAGTACCGGAGGTTGAGCGCATTGCCAGAGTCGCCTTTGACTTGGCGATGAAGCGGAACAAAAAGCTCTGCAATGTGGATAAGGCCAATGTGCTGGAATCCTCCAGGCTGTGGAGAGAAACGGTGCTGAAGGTAGCCGAGGAATATCCCGAGGTGGAGTTAAACCACCTATATGTAGATAACTGCGCCATGCAGCTCGTCAGAAACCCAAAGCAGTTCGATGTGATTGTTACCTCCAATATTTTCGGAGATATTCTATCCGACGAGGCATCCATGATTTCCGGTTCCATCGGAATGCTGTCCTCAGCCAGTTTAGGCGAGGGCAAGCTGGGACTGTATGAGCCGATCCACGGCTCAGCTCCTGATATCGCGGGAATGGGAATTGCCAATCCCCTGGCTACGATTCTTTCTGTAGCTATGATGCTGCGTTATTCCTTAGGAGAGCCTGCGGCGGCGGATGACATTGAGCGGGCTGTAGGACAGGTCTTAAAGACTGCCCGGACGCCGGACATTTACACCGAGGGAACAAGGAAGGTGAATTGCAAGGAGATGGGAGATCTGGTGTGTTCCGCGCTGTAACATGCGCTTCAAGTCTCAGGGTATCAGCCAAGACTCCCAACAAACCGTAAAAAACGCAGCCGTACCAAGACAGTTGGTACGGCTGCGTTTTTGCGTGCCGTTCTTAACACAGGTTTTCGCTAACGTCTGGAGCTTCCAGCCTTGAGGGCTTCCGCTAATGGATGGAGAGCCCCCGGCTTTGGAAGATTTTTTTTGCCGCAGCGACCTCCGCTTTGGTCGGTTCACGGGTGCCGGACAAGGGAGACCTCAGATTTAAAGCCTCCCATTTGTATTCCCCCATTTTGTGAAAGGGAAGAAGCTCCACCTGCTCCACGCAGGAAAAACCGGAAAGAAACTCAGCTAAATTTTCCAGCAGCTCCCGCCGCAAGGTAAGGCCGGGAACCAATACATGGCGAATCCAAACCGCTTTTTGGGCGGCTTCGCAGTATTCCAGCAGGGCTAGAGCGTTTTGATTATCCTGGCCGGTAAGCTCTTGGCATAGAGTAGGGTCCAGTGCCTTAATATCCAGTAAAAGAAGGTCGGCGGCGTCCACAGCCTGCCGGCAGAAATCCAATGGGATAGAACCGGCGGTATCAACAGCGCAGTGGATTCCGGCACTGTGGCACAGGCTGATCAGCGCCTGGCAGAATTCCGGCTGTAAAAGAGGTTCTCCGCCGGACAACGTTACCCCGCCGGAGGAAATAAAATTTTTATATTTTAAAATATCCTCAAACGCATCCTCCGGTGTGACAGCCTTGCCGGTACAGGCCTGCCAGGTATCCGGGTTGTGGCAGAAGCCGCAGCGCAGGGGACAGCCTTGCAAAAACAGAACATAGCGTATGCCGGGACCATCCAGAGCGCCAAAGGTTTCCACTGAATGGAGATATCCTGTATCCTGGTTGCTTTTATTCATCTGGCTTCCTCCCGGTGATTGAAAACAGCGAGACGGCAGGAAATACGAAAATAACAGCTTGAGCGTATCCCAAATGCCGTTGGATTGAGTCTTCGTGGAATGAAAGAAAAACAGGCGCGTATGGACGATAGAATGGAAACTGGCGGTCCTTCTCTTTAGAAGCGGTCGTGGAAAGTCCGGCTGATGACATCCAGCTGCTGCTCCCGGGACAGCTTGATGAAATTCACCGCGTAGCCGGATACCCGGATAGTAAGCTGGGGATAAAGCTCCGGATGCTCCATAGCGTCAAGCAAAACATCTCGATTCAAAACATTTACGTTGATGTGGTGGCCGCCCTCCTTGAAATAGCCGTCTAACAGCCCGATGAGGTTGGCGGCTTTCTCGTCGTCGTTCTTGCCTAAAGCTCCCGGTACGATAGAGAAGGTATAGGAAATGCCGTCCTCGCTGTAATCATAGGGAAGCTTTGCCACCGACGACATGGAGGCGATGCAGCCGTTTTGATCCCGGCCGTGCATAGGATTGGCTCCGGGAGCGAAAGGCTCGCCCCGCTTGCGGCCGTCCGGCGTGGAACCGGTTTTCTTGCCGTATACCACGTTGGAGGTGATGGTCAGAATGGAGAGGGTGGGCTTGCTGTGCCGGTAGGTGGGGCATTTCGAGATCTTGTTCATGAACATTTTAACCACCTGCACGGCGATTTCATCCGCTCTGGGATCGTTGTTGCCGAATTTCGGATAATCCCCGGTGACCTGATAATCCACCGCCAGCCCCCGTTCATCCCGAATCGGCTTGACGCTGGCGTACTTGATGGCGGAGAGGCTGTCCGTCACTACCGACAGTCCGGCGATGCCGCAGGCGCAGGTGCGGAGGATTTCGTCGTCATGAAGAGCCATTTGAATTTTCTCATAGCAGTATTTATCGTGCATATAGTGGATGATATTCAGTGTGTTGATATACAGCTTAGCGAGCCAGTCGCAGATGGCGTCGAATTTTTTGATTACGTCGTCAAATTCCAGCTTTTTACCACGGCAGGCCAGAAATTCGGGAGCGACCTGCTCTCCGGTAATTTCATCCCGGCCGCCGTTGATAGCGTACAGCAGCGCTTTCGCCAGGTTGGTTCTGGCGCCAAAAAACTGCATCTGCTTTCCTACCCGCATAGCGGAAACACAGCAGGCGATGGCGTAATCGTCTCCGAATTTTTTCCGCATCAAGTCGTCGCTTTCATATTGAATCGAGGAGGTCTCGATCGACAGCCTGGCGGCGAACCGCTTAAAGTTTTCCGGAAGGCGGCGGCTCCATAAAATAGTCATGTTAGGCTCGGGCGCCGGCCCTAAATTTACCAGGGTGTGCAGGTAACGGTAGGACATTTTGGTAACCATGTGTCTGCCGTCTGCGGAGCGGCCCCCAATGGATTCGGTGACCCAGGTGGGGTCGCCGGAAAACAGCTCGTCATAGGCAGGCGTGCGGAGAAAGCGGACCATTCTCAGCTTCATAATAAAATGGTCTACAAATTCCTGAATCTGTTCCTCGGTATAAACGCCGTTTTCCAGGTCCCGCTGGGCGTAGATGTCCAGGAAGGTGGAGGTGCGGCCCAAGGACATGGCGGCGCCGTTCTGCTCCTTAACCGCCGCTAGATAAGCGAAATAAAGCCACTGAATGGCTTCCTTGGTGTCCTTGGCAGGCTGAGAGATATCATAGCCATAGCTTTCCGCCATACGTTTTAAGCGGTGAAGGGCCTTGATTTGTTCGGCGGTCTCCTCCCGGCGGCGGATGGCTTCCTCATCCATTACGTTATAATTCATGTCCTTGAGAGAACGCTGCTTGTCCTCAATGAGAAAATCCACGCCGTAAAGCGGCACCCTCCGGTAGTCGCCAATGATGCGTCCCCGGCCATAAGCGTCCGGCAGGCCGGTGATGATGCCGTGGTGCCTGGCCCGCTTCATTTCGTCGGTGTAAACGTCGAATACGCCATCGTTGTGGGTTTTGCGGTATTTGAGCACCTCGGCAACCTTGGGATCCATTTTGCGGCCGTAGGCCTCTAAGGACTTTATGACCATGCGCTTGCCGCCAAAGGGAAGAATGGCCCGCTTTAGGGGAGCGTCGGTTTGAAGCCCGACGATGTCTTCCAGCTCCTTGCAGATATAGCCGGGAGCATAGGCGTCGATATCGGAAATGGTGTGCTCGTCGATATCCAGTACGCCGCCGTTTTGAACCTCCCGGTCCATCAGCTGCCGGACCTGAGCCCACAGCTTTTTGGTTTTCTCCGTGGGAGGAGAAAGAAAGGATTCGTCGCCGTCATAGGGGGTATAATTGTGCTGGATAAAGTCATGCACGTCCACATAGCGGCTCCAGTTGCCTTTGATAAAATCCATGGTAGAACCTCCATAAGAATCGCGGTTAATAGCCTCTCGTACCCGTCAAGGATTCGTCGTTATAAATCCAGTCATCTACGTTGACGGAAGTGAACGAGTCCTTGGTGTTGCGTATGATCACCCGGACAATGCCGGCGTTGATGATCATACGCTTGCACATGGAACAGGGCGCGGCATTCTCTACATAAGAATTGTCCGCCGCATTTTTGCCTACCAGATATAACGTGCCTCCCAGAGTATCGTTTCTGGAAGCATGGATGATAGCGTTGGCCTCCGCATGAACGGAGCGGCAAAGCTCGTACCGTTCCCCACGGGGGATCTGAAGGCTTTCCCGGACGCAGTAGCCCAGGTCGATACAGTTGCGGCGGCCTCTGGGAGCCCCCACATAGCCGGTGGAAATAATCTGATCCTTATTGACAATGATAGCACCGAAATTCCGGCGCAGGCAGGTGCCGCGCTCCGCCACCGTTTCCGCGATATCCAAATAATAATTTTCCTTGTCTCTTCGTTCCATTCTTGTGCCCCTTTCCAGCTTCAGCTTCTATTTTATCTGTAAAACACAGCACTACATATCGTGATAAATTTAATTTTATTTGCGTTTTATCACAACATTTGGTATAGTACTATCATATTGCATTTTAATAGAATAATCAATGCTTTTGACTAAATGATTTTTATGATATAATAAACTTATTAAAATTTACTAAAAGCGGAGGAAAAAATGAGCCAGCTTTCAGATATAGGGAATATAAAAAGTATTCTGTCCCGGCACGGGTTTTCATTCTCTAAGTCCTTGGGACAGAATTTTTTAGTGAATCCAGGGGTGTGCCCCCGTATGGCGGAGGAATGCGGCGCGCGGGAGGGAGTGTGCGCTTTGGAGATCGGACCCGGCATCGGAGTGCTTACTTATGAGCTTGCCCGGCGGGCGGACAAGGTGGCGGCGATCGAGCTGGACCGCCGTCTGCTGCCGGTGCTGGAAGAAACGCTGGGAGAGTTTTCCAACGTCACGGTGATTTCCGGGGACGTGATGAAGCTGGATCTCAGGCAGGTGATTCAGGAGCAGTTCGGGGATAAACCGGTGTGCCTGTGCGCGAATCTGCCCTATTATATTACTTCTCCGGTGATCATGAAGGTGCTGGAGGAAAAGCTGCCGGTGGATTCCTTAACGGTGATGGTGCAGAAGGAGGCGGCTCAGCGAATCTGCGCGGAGCCAGGCTCCCGGAATGTGGGGGCGGTCAGTATCGCGGTTCGATATTACGCCCAGCCGGAAATGCTTTTCCAGGTTTCCCGGGGCAGCTTTCTGCCGCCGCCTAATGTGGATTCCGCGGTGATTCGGCTGAAAATACGAAAAACGCCGGCGGTTTCCGTAGAGGATGAGGCTTTTTTCTTCCAGACAGTGAAGGCCGCTTTTGCTCAGCGGAGAAAAACGCTGGCCAATTCCCTCAGCGCCGGACTGGCAGTTTCCAAGCAGCAGGCTCTGGAAACTCTGGCGGCCTGTGAAATCCCGCCGAACGCCCGGGCGGAGGAGCTTACGATGGAGCGGTTTGGGCGGTTAAGCGACGCTCTTTTCCGGAAGGTAAATTGTATAGAAAGGGGATAGCGAGTTGGGTATCAAGGGAAAAATCAGCTTCGCGGCGTTCACGCTTGGAATCTGCGGCGTTTTGACCGCGATCATCTTCTGCGCTGTGGAAAGGGTGGAGCTTTCCTGTATTGTTGGAGCCGTCACAGCGGCGGTTTGCTGTATCGGATGCTATTTTGGCTTTGAAAGCTGGGAGGAGGAAGAGCCGGAGGACGGAGCTTCTTTGCCAGGCTGGAAAGAAAAAATAGGGAAGCTGTTTACGGAAACGCCGCGGCCGGAACCGGAGGACAAATCGTAAAGATTTTGTAAGAAAGACATCGCCTATTCTGTAAGACATCTCTTTTACACTACAAGCATAGGGAAATCCTAAAAGGAAGCAGGTAAAAAACGGATGAGCGGCAATATTTTGGTGGTAGACGACGATAAGGAAATTGTCCAGGCAATCGCGATCAATCTGGAGCAGGAGGGGTTTCGTGTTTTTAAGGCCTACGACGGCCTGGAAGCCCTGGAAATCGCTATGAGCCAGGATCTTCAGCTGATCATTATCGACGTGATGATGCCGAAGCTGGACGGTTTGTCGGCGGTGCTGAAGATTCGGGAACGAAAAAACTTCCCGATCATGATTCTGTCCGCCAAAAGCGAGGATACCGATAAGGTGCTGGGGCTTTCTATGGGGGCCGATGATTACCTGACAAAGCCCTTCAACTCCATGGAGCTGATCGCCCGGGTGAAATCGCAGGTCCGCCGATATACAACGCTGGGGGATATCCACGCGAAAACCGGAGGAAAAACCATCGAGATCGGCCGCCTTTGCTATGATTTGGAAACCCGGTCCCTGTTTGCGGACGGAGAGCCGGTCAATTTGACCGCTACGGAATCCAAAATTTTTGATCTGCTGATCCGAAACGCCGGAAGAATCTTTCCCGCGGAGGAAATCTACGAGCGTGTATGGAACGAGCCTGCTTTTTCAGCGGAAAATACGGTGATGGTGCATATCCGCCGGATCCGTGAAAAAATCGAGCTGAATCCGAAGGAACCCGAGTATTTAAAGGTGGTGTGGGGGATTGGATACAAAATCGAAAAGCACGGCAGGTAAGCAGGTAATCGGCTTTTTATGCTTTGTCATGTCCTTTAGCATTTTTTTCAGCGTAGGCTTGCTTCTGCTGGAGCAGCCGGTTTATGGAGACGGCAGGTTTGTCTTATCCGAAGCGTTTGACGGCGACGTGCAGTCCACTCAGCGATATCAGAGCGCGGTGGCGTCAAGATTTCAAACGCTGATGGTGGATGCGGGCGCCGACGGCAGTTTTGAGAATTTAAGCTTTAGTTCCATCAACGAGGATCAGGCCAATGTGATTTATCGGATTTCCAACAGCGAGAGCGGAAAAACCTTCAGCAATACCAATGTCAACCTGTTTCAGGAATCCGTGCCGGAGGGCTACAATTACATTGTGGATTACCGGAATGGAAATGTGAAGGTCACCCGGGACGGCCGGGATATTACCGGTCAATTTGAGTTTTGGCCCATTTATGACCTTTACCTTGAGAGATACCGGGCGGACAGCTATGATTCCTATGAATATTCTGACGGCTACGAATCCTTTGTGGAAAGCTATGGCTGGCAGGACCTGGAGCTGCGGATGGCTTTTTCTGAAAAGATCGTTCCAACCGAAAGCCCCTGGTCCATGTATACCGTGATTCAGGAACGTTTTTGGGAGCAGGCAGGCACCTTTATCGCCCTGGGCATTGCTGCCGTTTTATTGATGGTTTATATTTTTCTGCGAAAGGCCAAAAAGGCCGCGGATCAAAGAATCGCCTGGGTTTCTGGTAAGGTGTGGCTGGAAGTTAAGCTGATTCTGCTTTTCATTTCGTTCTCGATCTATTCCGGCTTCTGCTGGAGCTCCTACGGCCGCAGGTTTTACAAAATTATCGCCTTGCTCCAGTTTGTCTATTATGTGTATGTCCTGATCAACGATATGCGATATAACAAAGGGAACGTGTTCCGGCATAACATCATACGCTCTATTATGCGTTGGTACCGCAGGCGGGAGCAGTATAAGCCGTTTCAGAGAAAGCTGGTAGACCGGTTCTGGCTGGTGCTTGGAATTGAGGCCGCTTTGCTGGTGATCGGGATGCTGCTGTTCATGATAAGCCTTTCCTTTTCTTTTAGATCCGCGTATTATCAGTTTGTTTTTCTGGTCTTTGTGGTTATTTGGATTGCGGCGGCTGTCGTGTGCGTTTGCGTATATGTAAAGCGCTTTCGGAAAACCGTAGAGGAAATGGGCGAGGTCGTGGATCAGGTTTCCGTGATGAAAGCCGGAGATATGGAGGCTAAGCTGACTCTGCCGGCGGATTCTGATCTTTATGCCACCGCTCAGGATTTAAACGAAATTCAGGAGGGCTTTTCCGTGGCCCTGGAAGAGCGGATGAAATCTGAGCGGATGAAAATAGAACTGATTACCAACGTGTCCCATGACATTAAAACGCCTTTGACTTCCATCATCGGCTACGTGGAGCTTCTGGAGAAGGAGGAAGATCTGCCTGAGCATGTAAAGGACTATATCAAAATTTTGTCCAAGAAGTCCCAGCGTTTGAAAACCATGGTGCAGGATATTTTTGATGTGTCCAAGGCCTCCAGCGGAGAAATGAAGCTGGATATCGAGGAGCTCGATTTGGTAAAGCTGATCCGTCAGACCTTGGCGGATATGGATGAGGACATCTCCGGCTCCAATCTGATCTTCAAAATAAACCTACCCAACGATCCTGTGATGATCCGTGGAGATGGAGAGCGGCTGTACCGTGTTTTCCAAAATGTAATTAAAAATTCCCTGCAATACTCTCTGGAGGGTTCCCGGGTTTATATCAGCCTTTACCGGGATGATTCCTGGACGACAGTGATGATCAAAAACACCTCTAAATATGAGCTGGGAGGCCTTGGAGAGAATATTACCCAGCGCTTTGTCCGGGGAGATGCTTCCCGTTCCACCGAAGGCTCCGGCTTGGGGCTTTCCATCGCGGAAAGCTTTACCGAGGCCTGCGGAGGGAACTTCCGGGTGACTACTGACGCCGACCTGTTTACGGTGGAAATAGCCTTTCCCAGCGTTCGTTAAAAGATCAGCCCGGAGAGGAAGCTTCTTGAGCCGGTATGAGTTCATTCTCCTGCGGAAACGCTTAACGGTAAAACGAGTAATGAAAAAAGCCATCTTTCTCTAAGGAAAGATGGCTTTTGCTTTGTGTGCCTTATCAAAATGAGCCTTTTCAGCTTTGCCGGGGAGAGAAAAGATGATTGGGCCAAGATATTGGGAAAAGGGAATAGTCCTGCAGAAGGCTTAAAGGATACATGAGTCAGTCAAGAGTTGAACTGCCTATTCCTGGTCGGCAAGACGTGAGGTGTAAGAAGAAGGCTTCTTGCCACTTGAAGGCTGGCCGGCAGAGGAATCTTTTAGAGCTTGGGATTGTTCAGGCGTCGACACGCTGTGAGGAACTTCATTTTTCCGGGATACAAGATCAAAAGGAGCAGCTGGTAATTTTCAGCGCTGCTCCTTTGATTGTTTTTATGGATAAGAGGTTCAGACACCTGGAGCAGATTTGCTTAATACAAAATCGCGCCGTAATAATCGACGATAGGCCTCATTTCTTCTTCCTCCAAATCGCAGGCAGAGTCTACGATCAGCCGGCCCTGGAAGTTCCGAAGCGTGTATTCCAGCACATCCAGATTATGAATCCGCACGACAATGGGAAGCCGGGTCATAGAGGCGTTTTCGATCAACAGCTTGGCGTCGTCTATACTGTTGACCTCGACTAAAGCGGCATTGACCTGCTCATCCTCAATGTCGATCAAATCGTCTCCAAGATCGTAGCTGCATTCCAAAGGCTCGCTGAGAGAGATATCGTCTCCAAGGAAAAAGCTTTCGCTTTCGATCGCGGCGGCGAAATGGTCCGGTTCCTGGGGAGCAAGCTCCCGGTAAGTATTTTCCACTGTTTGGGCAAGCTCTCTGATATGCTCCGGCGTAGAGCCGCAGCAGCCGCCTACGATTTGGGCGCCCGCAGCCAGAAGGGATTCCATTTTTTCAGCGAACTCGGCGGGTTTCTTCTTCGGTTTCTAACATTCTTTTGGCGAGGAGGCTGACAT
>OHAA01000488.1_pt1 | contig 21834 bp, 14 predicted proteins | sample 1606051 | NCBI WGS metagenome assembly OHAA01 (sample SAMEA3541493, study PRJEB24748) | human gut metagenome | biome: human gut; feature: human-associated habitat; material: faeces | place: China | collected 2012
AGCTGGGAGCTTTCCTGCCATAAGGATGGCCCAAGTGTGGTAGCCTCTGGAGAGGATCAAGGCTTGACCTTACCCCAGTACCTTGAAAAGCACGGAAAAGGAGTTCTGGGGACACATGGTGAAAGATTTCAGGATTTTCCGATTTTGATCAAGCTGATCGACGCTAAGGATAACCTTTCTATTCAGGTTCACCCAGATAATGAATTTGCTCTGCGGGTGGAAGGCGAATATGGAAAAACCGAGATGTGGTATATCGTAGACTGCGAGCCAGGCGCTTATTTGTACTATGGCTTTCAGAAAGAGATCAGTAAGGCGGAGTTTAAGGAACGGATTGAGAACAACACCCTGCTGGAGGTTCTCAATAAGGTACCGGTTCATAAGGGAGATGTGTTTTTCATTTCCGCGGGAACTCTGCACGCCATTGGCAAAGGAATTTTGATTGCGGAGATTCAGCAGAACTCCAACACCACCTACCGGATCTATGATTACGGCAGAGTAGGAGCCGACGGAAAGCCCCGCCAGCTTCATGTGGAAAAGGCTCAGATGGTGACCCGCCTGGCGCCGCCGGACCGGGAGCCTAAGCCGCAGGGACAGCCGGAGCGGTTTCCAGGCGGCGTGAGGACGCTTCTTTCCAGCTGCGAGTATTTTACTGTAACACAGATCAGCCTGTCGGGAAAAGAGGAATTTTCTGCGGATCACACGTCCTTTCATTCGCTGCTGATGCTGGAGGGAGAGGCTGTTCTCAGCTGGAGTAATGGCGTGATGAGAATAACAAAAGGAGAAAGCGTATTGGTTCCTGCGAACACGGGACGCTATACTTTGGAAGGCAAAGGGGAATTGGTGCTCACTACGATTTAGCCGGCGCTTGATAGGCGGCCCTTTAGGGCTGGGCCTTGAAGCCTGACTGGATGCCTTCGGCTTATGCCACGAAGTCTGGAAAACAGCAGAACCTATTTTTGCCATACAAAAATTTCTATATTGAAACATATTGGAAATAAAAGGAAGAATACTGGAACCTGCCGCTCCAAGGCTAAAACCGCCTTGGAGCGTTTTTTATCTTCCTTCGATAAGGTTTAAGCGCACTGCGGCAGCGGCTTCCAAATTCATCCCGCGCTTTCAGGTTATCCCTTTGTGCTGGTTATCGCCATGTTTGCGGGATATCCAGCCTTTTTTGATGTGTTATAAAATATCTCATAAAGCATAAGCCGTTAAAGAAGAATGCCAAGGAAGCGTTCTCCGAAATCAGTATAAAGCTTAACTGCCGGCCTTAAAAATACCGGTAAAAATAGCCTGGGCATCGGCGGGAAGGCGAAGGAAAACGGAAAAGAGCGGAAACCAGGGGCGAACCCTTTGATTTCCGCTCTTTATCAAATTTTTTCGATCAGCCATATAGCGCCGAGGGGCAGCCGCAGCTGAAAATTACGGATATGTAAAATGCTAAATTATGAAAACAGTGTGCTGCAATCCGCAAAAGCGGCCAATTAAGCGCTGCGCCGCTGCCTTCGGGAAATTTACACAAGTCTAACAGCGGGCTTGAAGAAGATTAAGGGAAAATAAGATGAAAAGGAATCAGCCTCTTTTAAACTGAACCTCCCGCTCATAGTCCTTAATCTCGCTAAGCCAGGCTTCTCTTACTGGCACGCCCATCGCCTCGCAGTAATAATCCCATACTGCGGCAAAAGGATAGGATTTCAGTTCTTCCAGCATTGCCAGGCGGCTGGTGTAGTCTCCCGCCAGTTCCAGCTTCATCAAGGCTTCTGTGGGCTCCAGAAGGGCGCGCAGCAGGGCTTTAATAGTGTTTCTGGTACCGATTACCCAGGCGGCAGTACGGTTGATGCTGGCGTCAAAGAAGTCCAGGCCGATGTTGGTTCTTGCCAGCAGATCGTTCCGGATTAGGGACTGGGCGATGGCGGCAAGCTCATCGTCCATGATGACCACGTGGTCGCTGTCCCAACGAACCGGGCGGCTGACGTGAAGGAGCAGCTCGTCTACGAACAGCAGAACGGTGGGGATTTTATCGGAGATTACTTCAGTAGGATGGAAGTGTCCGGCGTCCAGCGTCAAAGCCACATGGTTTTGAGCGGCGTAGCCCAGACAAAACTCATTGGAGCCTACGGTATAGCTCTCCTTGCCGATCCCGAACAGCTTGCTCTCTACCGCATCCAGGTTGTAGCGGGAGTCGATGGGCAGGCTGAACACCTCGTCCAGGGCGGTTTTCATGCGCATACGGGGGCCCACCCGGTCTACGGGAATGTCTTTATAGCCGTCTGGAAACCAGAAATTGGTGACGCAGCGTTCATTTAGTTCTTTGCCCATATGCTCGGCTATTTTCCGGCTGATCTTGCAGTGCTCGATCCAGAACGCACGGATGGCGGGATCGGCGCTGGAAATGGTGAAGCCGGAGTCCGCCATGGGATGGGAGAAGCAGGTGGCATTAAAATCCAGGCCGACCCCTTTTTCTTTCGCCCATTGAATCCACGAGTCAAAGTGGCGGGGCTCCAGGGTGTCCAGGTCCACCTTTTCCTCGGTATCGGTATAGGTAGCGTGAAGGCTCAGCTTATGATTGCCGGGAATCATTGACAGGGCCTTTTCCACATCCTGCCGCAATTCGGCGCAGTTCCTGGCTTTTCCCGGATAATTGCCGGTTGCCTGAATACCGCCGTTTTGCGATTGTTCCTGAAACAAAAAACCGTTCAGATCATCGCCTTGCCAGCAGTTTAAGGAAATCTTGATGCTTTTCAGCTTTTCCAAGGCTTGGTCGGTATCTACGCCGATTTCGGCATAGACCTCCTTCGCGATTTCATATGCTTTTGATACATTGCTCATAGTAAGACCTCCGATCAAAGGAAAAAACTTGTAAAATGGAATCCGTCCGCCGCCGGCCCGTTTTTTAGGCAGACGACCTGATTGCTTTATTTATAATGATAGCATTTTTGTTTATTTGTGTCTATCGTTGCGCGAAAGGTTGTGTTAAAAATTTTAAATACTGCTAATTTAGGCACAAATGAGCAAAAACGAGCAAAAAGAGCGAGGAGGTTTACGAAGGGGCTAATGAGGGTTATAATAAAATAAATAGTAGCAGGAAAAGGGGTGTGACAACAAAATGGCGAAGCAAGCACTTTTGGTACTGAACGCTCACGCGGGAAAAAATTCTCTCCGGAGCCACCTGCTGAATATTATCGATCTGTTTGTGAAAGAGGGGTGGAATGTGAATGTTCATCCCACACAATGCCCAAAGGATGCCGTTCACGCGGCGGCCGCAATGACCAAGGAGTGCGATCTGCTTCTGGTCAGCGGAGGAGACGGCACGCTCAGTGAGGTTGTCACGGGACTGATGTGCTGTCAAAAACGCCCTGTGATTGGGTACCTTCCATCCGGCACTACTAATGATTTTGCCCGTACCCTCGGGTTACCGAAAAAAGCGGAGCGGGCAGCCAAGCTGATTTTAACAGAAGAGCCTATTCCGGTAGATGTAGGTTCTTTCGCAGAGGATTATTTTATTTATATCGCCTCTTTTGGCGCGTTTACAGAAGTGAGCTATCAAACCCCAAGAAGATTAAAAAAGGTCTTCGGCCATTTAGCCTATATACTGGAAGGAGTGAAAAGCCTTGGGTCTATTCATTCCTATCATCTGAAGATTGATTGTGACGGAAAAAGGCTGGAAGGAGATTACATTTTCGGTATGGTTACCAACTCTACCTCGGTGGGAGGCTTTCATTTCCGCAAACAGGCCTTGTTTGATGTAAAACTGGATGATGGAAAATTTGAGGTCGCTTTGATTCAAATGCCGAAAAACGCTTGGGAAACCCAGCAGATTATCCACGATTTGCTCCATCAAAATCTAAACTCTCCCTATTTTCAAATTTTAAAGGCTTCTCAATTAACGATCGCCTCCGATCAGGAAATTCCATGGACATTGGATGGTGAATACGGCGGTTCGGTAAAGGAGGTTACCATCCAAAATCATCGTCACGCCATAAGAATCTACGGTGATGGCCCTGGCTGGTTCCGAAGAAAGCTGGATAATCGTGCTGAGGAAAAGCGGGAAAAATAGCTGATATAGGGAAAAGTGGAATTATAAAATATTTTCCACTTTTCCCTTGACAAATTTTCTCGAAAATGATATAGTATTCTAGCGTTAAAGATACTCGCTGGTGTAGCTCAGCTGGTAGAGCAGCTGATTTGTAATCAGCAGGTCGGGGGTTCGAATCCGTCCACCAGCTCCATTTTTTCACCAGCAGTTCAATTAAATAGGGGAGAATTCCCGAGTGGCCAAAGGGGGCAGACTGTAAATCTGTTGTCAGTGACTTCGGTGGTTCGAATCCACCTTCTCCCACCATCTGATCGGATGACAGTATTTTGGACAGTTTTTTGTGGACTGTTTAAAATACTGTCATCTGTTTTTATTTCGTGTTTAGAGCAGAAAAGTATTCAGCTTCAAATTGAGCTGGAGTTTTCATATTCAATTTTCGATGAGGTCTGCCCTCGTTATAGAACTCGATGTATTCGGCAACGGATGCTTCGAGTTCTTTTTTTGTGCGATACACATTGCGGTATACCTGTTCTTTTTTAAAGGCCGAAAAGAAAGTTTCCAAAACAGCATTATCGTGGGGTTGTCCCGGTGTAGAAAATGACTGTTCTACATGATAGCCTTTCAGAATCTGCCGAAAAACATAGGCGGTATACTGGCAGCCCTGATCGCTGTGAAAAAGCAAACCTTGCGGCTGATTTCTCGACTTGTAAGCTCGCATAAATGCTTTGATGGTTAAATTCGTATCAATGCGATCTGATATGTTGTAGGATAATACCCGTCGGGAAAACAGGTCAAGGATTACACAAACATAATAAAATTGGTCTCCGACAGGTACATATGTAATATCACTGGCCCATACTTTATTTGCCTCCGTCTGATCAAAATTTCTGGACAGTTTATTGCGATAGAATTTTGAGCGTGGGTGCATATAAGCCGCATCAGGCTTGGGAACAACTGCAGAAAGCTTCATTTCTTTCATGAGATAGTTAATTCTTCGGACACTAATTTCATATCCCATTTCATGCATTTTGGCACGGATTGGTCGAGCGCCCAATCGCCCTTTGCTGTCTTCAAAAATTTTCCGAATGATAGGCCGGAATTCTTCGTTTTGCCGATCTACAAGTTTCTGAATTTTTGGGCTTTTCATGTGGTTGTAAAAGGTTCCTCGTGCTAATCCAAGTGCATCGCATAGAGCTCGAAGCGAATACTGTCCATATAATTCTTGTACCGCCTGAATCTTTTCGGAACGAGACGCATTGCAGCCACAGCTTGCTTTCTTTAGAATTTCATTTTCTTCTCGCAGTTTCCGGTTCTCCTCTTCCAGACAAACGATTCGGTGTCCGGAAATGATTGTACCGGTTTTGGGTGCTTTCCTTTCCGTATAAAGCTTTATCCAATTGTATAAAGCGCTTCTTGAAATTTGATATTTTTCACAAATCTCTTGGACTGATTTTCCATTCTCGTAGAGTGAAACTAAGAGCTTTTTATCTTCCTCTGTGTGCCTTTTGCCCATCTTGTTAATTCCTCCTTTACTTTGAAGATGAATTTTTAATTATAGCAGGTTTGTCTTTGTGATTTGCAAAAAATATTTAAGAAAAATTTAGTGAATCAAGAAGTTTGTAGAAAGGTGAATTTTTCTAAGGCATCAAACTATAATAGCTTTCCGAATAAAAAATGGACCTCACTAACCAACTGCAGGAAATCCAGAGAAAAAAGATGGCGAATCAGGCACAGGAATACCAGTATCAACAAGCCCTGCTTTATATCAATAACGAGGAAAACCTGAACCTTACTGAATTTAACGATAACTTCATCCGAAGAACCGTTATATGGTTTGTCGGTGGGTACGAGCAGGACGCAAACCTAATACTGAAAAATATGTTGCTTGCACTAAAATAGCGCCGATGTCCTCTGATTGAGAACATCGGCGCTATTTTAGTGCGTAAATGATGATAGGACATAGGGCCTATTTTATGTTTAGAAGCTGGATAAGATAGTCTTTATCATTCGAATATACTTGAGCCGCACCTGACACAACCATTTTTTCGTTAAATTCGAAAATTGTATGTCGATTGAAAATCTCTTCTTTACAATTGGAATGAATAGTATTAGTACAGAGAATTGAAATTGTGGGCGATATTGGATAATATATTATCAATTCTTTCGGTTCAGCTTCGGAATTGTAATTATGCATAAGATTGATTGCAGGATTATCAGTGGTGATAAATGGAACATCCGTCTTGTTAATTAGCATTTTAATAAAAAAGTTATTTTTCACAAGGGAGATTGCTAAAGTAACAGCATCAATCGGCAATGTAAAAAAATGAAAAGCCAGTGTTACATTCATTTTTTTAATTTTTTCATCCAGTTTTTGAAGCTTTTCGACTTGATTTTTAGCAAACTTAGTTCGCAAATATTGAACACTCAAAAATTCGTAAAATTGGAATTGTTTATCGCCACCTCTTTCTAATTCATTTAATGCCTCAATTGCTTCTAAACATCTATCTGGTACTTCTTCTTGAAAGATTAAACTCATAAATATATCCTTTTGAATCTTTTCATTTAAAGTAACAACTTTGGATTGTTCATTAAACGGAAAGTCTCCTTGCACAAGCTTTTCTAAAAATGGTATTCCATCTTTCTCAACTTGGGAAATATATATTTTTTCCAAGAAGTCTCGTTCTGTAGAGCGGAGATTATCAATATTTGCAGTGAGTTGATACCTAGGAAACAATTCATTAAAGCGTTTTTTAAGGTATAATCTTGTATAATAGTAGTCCTCTTCACTGGCTTGTGTTGTATCATAAAAATAGTTGCCAACAGCGACATTATTTATTCCGACTAAAAAACCTTCATTGTTTTTTCCAAGCAAAATCCATTGTTCATTTTTGTTATGCGCTGCAAACAAACGTCCCGTAGTGCTTTTGGTAACCGTCCACGCTTTTAAATAATTTCGCCAAACATAATGTTGCCGTTTAGTTATATCTCCCATATAATTCACCACCTAAAAATCTCTATCTAAAATAATCATATAGTAAAAGCGAGAAATTCTCAAGTAACATATCTTAAAAGTCAAGTAAAGAAATTTTTTGTTATCTTTCCGCTGAATTTAAAAGGCATCCAAATCGTCCACCCCCTTCCCAAATCCGACATGTTTTGACATGTCGGATTTTATTATTATAACGAAAGAGAGGAATAAAATGATAAGTTATTACGATGCAAGTAGACATGACAACTTTTGTAAATGCGCTCATTCTTCATCTGTTTTTACAGAAATGGATGAGTGGGGATATGATTGCGGATACAAGCATTACTATCACTGAAAATACTGAAGAAGATGATATTACGCAAGAATGGTATGGAAAAATTTGGCTGCGATGGACCAGTGAAAATAGAGCTACTATCCTACGAACAAACAGTATTGGTCCAGTACATCAATACCAAGATTCCACATTAAAGAAGGGGCATGGATACAAGCCTACGATTGATTTTTGTTTTCGCGATTGGGATACTTCAAACAGTTATTTTGGCGCAGAATGCAAGAATCTCTATAATCACAAGAAAGATAAGATTAAAAGATATGTCGATACAGGAGTAAAAAACTACACGTCAGGACGCTATGGATCACAGTCATCAGAATCCTCAATCATCGGGTATGTATTAAGTGGAAAGATTCCAGAAATTGTAGCGGAACTAATTACTGAAATTGCAACCGTTGCACCAATAAGCAATCTGTCCCGGGAATTACGTTACACAGAACCGCAGTACGCCTCGCAGCATATGAGATTCACAGACAAAAGTGTAATAACTTTGCATCACTTGCTTTTTGATTTTACACATTAAATAATTATACGTGTTCATACATACCAAAGTTGTTCTGTTCAATTAAATTCTATCTCCAACACAATTTCCCTAAAGATACTGGACAAGATTTGGCCAGTATGCTATACTTGCCCATGCGAGAGTTTCGCTAATGTGCGCTCGTGAATTAAGGGTACTGAGCACAAAAATGGGGATGCGAAATTTATTTTTTGCTTTTTACCGTATTACGACTACGTAAAAGGGTGGCATCTAAAGTGTCCACCCCTGACAGACTGAGTCCGGACGCGATTCGCGTTCGGACTCTTTTCTTTTTGGGTTAAGATGCCCGTGTTTACAACGCATCTAAAGTGTCCACCCCTTCCAGATGGAATACTACCGGAATTTGGTGCATTTTATTTGTGAAATTACCAGATAACCGGCAGTATTTTTTATTTTAAATCTTTGAGTTTTGCAGGCTTGTCCGAGCTTTTTCCCTACAGTAATCTTCCTCGCTTGTTATAAAAGCGCGGGAATCAGCGCTATCACTTTTCTGCCGCTCCTTTATGTGCATATGGACAGAAGCCAATGGCCGCTGTTTTATAATAGACAATATTTCAATAAGGAATTTTCAGGCGCAGACGTGCAACAGTAATTTTTCCAGCTGGCTACTCAGCCTCAATAATGGTACCGCTTTCGGTATTTAAAAAACATGAAGCAGGCCAAGATGACTGCCATTAACTCTGCGGCTGGGGTAGCCAGCCAGATCCCAATAACATCGAAGAACGCGGGAAGGATCAGCATGGCAATCATGGTAAATACAAAAGTACGGGAAAAGGCAAGCACAGCTGAAATAATTCCGTTGGAAAGTGCAGTGAACATTCCGCTTGCGAAAATGTTGAATCCTACAAAAAGCAACGCTAGCGAACAAATACGGTTTCCCTGGACAGCCAGATCAAAAACAGCGCTCCCGGGCCTGGCGAAAATAGATACCAAAGGTTCTGTAACAATCAGAGAGACGATTACTGTTGCCACAGCAATCGTACCGATAATTATCAGGCTGGTTCGGATTAACCGTTTTAACTTGCCATGGTTCCGCTCTCCATAGTAAAAGCTAATCATAGGAGCTACGCCATAGGTATAACCAGCATAAAGAGAACCGGCAAGCGCCAATACATAAGAAATAATCGTGATTGCGGCAACTCCATTTTGTCCCACATATTTAAGCATTGCCCAGTTGAACATCAAGGTAATGATACCATTGACTAACGCGGCTGCCATTTCTGAACAGCCGTTTGTAACAGCGTTTCCAAGCACCTTGAAACGGCAGACAGGCTTCACAAAATGAAGCAGACTATTTTTTTTAGAGAATACAAAGAAACCTACAACCGCTGTAATGGAATACCCTAATCCAGTGGCAACCGCTGCGCCTCCGATTCCTAAATGAAAGACCGCGATAAACAGGTAGTCAAGCATAATGTTCGCAATCCCGCCGGCGACGGAACAGAGCAGAGACAAGGTCGCTTTGCCCGCGGCAATCATGTAGAGGGTAAAATTATTCATTAACAGAATTGGTACGGTAAACAGCAGGTAGCAGCTTAAATATTCCCGGCAGTAGTCGGAAACTTCTGCGGAAAGAGACATAGAGCTAAAAAAGTTTCCCATAAATAGATAGCCAATGCCACACATTACAAGGCCAGCAAAAACATTTACTATGATTAAAAAAGTAAAGTCCTGCATTGCTTCATTGTTTTTTCCTTCTCCCATTTTTTTCATAATGGCTGCGCTGCCCCCCGTCGCAAGCATAGTTGAAATTGCTGTGACCAGCGCTATGATGGGATACACCAGATTGATCGAGGATAAAGCGTTGGTGCCGATTAGATTTGATACAAACAGTCCGTCAACCATCGTATAAAAAGACATAAAAACGCTCATAGCAATTGTTGGAACTGCAAATCTAAGGATGCTTTTTAAGGTGACGGGTCTGCTGTACGCAGCTTCATTGTTCATAAGGAATCCCCCTTTTTTCTTGCGGATATCATCAATATAGATTATAATAAACCGTACAGTAACAGGACGGTCAAGGGGGTTAAGAAATGTCTGAAGGAAAAAACACCTTGTTTACCATCGGCCAGTTTGCGGCTTTGCATGGAATCAATAAAAAGACGCTGATGTGGTATGATGAAATAGGACTGTTTCAACCAGCGGTGATTAGTGAAGAAAATGGGTATCGGTATTATAACTATTATCAAAGCTCAGTGTTGGAAACCATTCTAATGCTTCGGGATATGAAGGTGCCTCTTGCTGATATTAAGTCATTTATAAAAAACCGGTCTGCGGAGAGTATGGAGATATTACTGAAAGAAAGGATAAAGGAATTAAACACGGCAATCGCCAGCATGAAAGCGGTACGGGCCAAGCTGTACAGCCGGCACGACGACATGGCCGCGCTGCTGGAACTGGATTTGTCCGAGATTTCCATCATAGAGAAAGAGCCGAAATATCTTGCCATAGTGCAGATCTCGGCGAATACCCCTTTGGAAACGCAGATTGAAATGGTTGTTTCAGAAATTAAAAAGCATCAGCTTCCACGTATGTATCAGGCTTCCTATGGCTCTATGCTTCCGGTGGAAAACCTGTACGCCCGCCATTTTGATGATTATGCGGGTTTATTTATAGAAGTTCCTGACATTACAAATAAAAAAGGGCTGCATAAGCAGCCGGGAGGAACTTATTTGCGCGGGTTCAGCGCCGGAAGCTGGGAGAAACTACCCTCGCGTTATGAAGAGATTCTTCAATACGCCAGGCGGAATCATTTGCGCCTTTATGGACACGCTTATGAAATTGGGATCAACGAAATGGTGATAGATAAAATCGACGATTATATCACGAAAATAGAAATTCCTGTCGCCTCCGAGGGCGTATGAAAGGAATCCCGCATGCTGGGCTCAGAATTGGGTTAAAAACAAAAATCAGTAAGTTAGGTTAATCGGCTTTCAGAGACTGCTGGTATTCTCCGGGAGTTACCCCGAACAGCTGCTTGAAAACGTAAGAAAAGTGTTTTACGCTGACATAGCCTACCTGGTTGACGATCTCATAGATCCGTAGGCCAGGGTTTTCCTTCATAATCCGTTTGGCATGCTCCATGCGGACGCGCGTGACATATTTACTGTAAGATTCCCCCAGCTCCTTATGAAACAGCGAGCTCAAGTAATTTGGGGAGACGTCGATTTTTTCCGCTACTAAGGCCAGGCTGATAGGCTGGGCGTAGTTAGTGTGGATATAATGCTCTGCCTGGGAGACGATACCGTTTTCAGATTTGTTCCGATCCGCTTTTTCTTCCTCGGAAGGCAGTAAAAACGAAGCGGCGGAGGTGTAAAACGCCTGTATCGTATCCTGATCGGAGGATTTGCAGGCACAGAGAGCGGAGGCCGCGCGGTTGAGACGATCCGGCGGCCAGGCCTGGGCAGATTTGGCCAGCCCCTTGATCCAGTAAAGGCCAAACCGCAGCGCCTCTGTTTCCGTTTTTCCCGGCAGCAGCTGAATGATAGACTGCAGCGCCAGCTGCCGTGCCAATGAGTTTTTATCCAGCAGGGCGGAATGCAGCGAGGAAACATAATGGTTAAGCCTGGTTATCTTGTTCTGGATTTCAGAGGAGATCTCCTTTGTGGTATAATAAGCGCCGGCAGTGAAAAACAAACGGCCGCACAATGCGGTATAGGCCTGGCGGTAAGCGGCTTCCGCTTCCATAACGTCGAAAAGAAGGCCGCTGACCCCGGCGGAAATGGAAAGGCCGGCGTGCTCAAGCATTAATTGGGAAACCTGCTGATAGATATGAAGCGCCTGATCTTCGACCGCTTCCGTGTCGTCATCGGAAAGCAGAAGCAAGGTGTTTTCCTCCTGGTCCAGCGTGACCCAGCTTCCCAGCGCGGCTTGCTCGGTGTATTCCAGGGTTAAACGGTACAGCATATACCGAAAGACAGGAATATCGCTTGCCTGAATACCGTTTCCCAGTAAAACATCTTCATCCAGACTCAGCAGAAGCATGACTCCGGCACCCTCGATGAGACTGATTTTCATGCGGTGAATCAAAGGGTAAAGGGATTTGACCTCTACGTTTGAGTTTTCGATCATCGCCCGGATGAACCGGGCGGCAATCTGCTTTTTTCCGTCCTCCGACATCTCCAGCAGGCTGTGGTATGCCAATTCCTCCGCCCGCTCTGTTTGTAAGGAGGACTTTATTTTTTGCAGCACGGCTTTCAGTTCAGTAAGAGAAATCGGCTTTAATAAATAATCCGCCACACTGCACTGAATGGCCTGCTGTGCGAATTTAAATTCGTCATGGCCGGATAAAATGACAATTTTCTGTTCTGGATTCCGGCGGTGAAGCCGCTCGCAGAGCTCCAGCCCGGACATCTCGGGCATTTTAATATCGGTTAGAACCAAATCCGCTGAATGGCTTTCAAACCACTCCAGAGCCTGGATGCCGTCAAGGCACGCGCCGGCGATTTCCCAGTCCGGGTCCTGCTTGGGAATTGCCATTTTCAGATAATCCAGGGTGAGGCTTTCATCGTCAACCAGTAATACTCGGTACATCCTGCTCACACTCCTTTTCCAGTAAGGGCAGCTCTACCCGGCATGTCGTTCCCGCGTCGGGCTGGCTGGAGATACGGATTCCGTAGCAGCTTCCATAATGAATCTGGATGCGCTTGTTTACGTTTTCCAAGCCGATGTGGCCGTCCGCGCCGGGAGAAACGCTTTGGTTCTCGTTTTCCGCCGTGCGGCCCAGCTTTTCCCGCAGCGCCTTCAGCTGCTCCTCCGTCATGCCCTTTCCGTCGTCGCTCACGACAAAGTAACAGCGGCCTTCCTTCAAAAAGCCTTCTACGGTAATTTTCGTCCGCCGCCGCTGGGTTTCACAGCCATGAATGACCGCGTTTTCCACCAGGGGCTGTAAAATAAACGCCAGGATATATTGTTTTTTCAGACCGCCATCCAGCTTGAGCTCATAGGACAGCCTCTGTTCAAACCGGCTGCTTTGGATTCCCAGATAGGCGTCCAGTATGGCGAATTCATCCTCCACCAGCACCTCCCGGTCCCACTTGGCCATGCCCCGCAGCAGCCGGTGCAGCTTTTCGATGTTGTCCACCGCCTGCTCCAGCCGGCCCACCTGGATCTGCATGCTGATCATATTCAGGGTGTTATACAGAAAGTGGGGTTTAATTTGGCTTTGCAGAGCGTGCAGCTGAGCCTCGGTGTGGAGCATTTCTGCCTCGTATACCTTTTTCGCCAGTTCGGTGTTTTTTTCAATGTTGTCGTTGATGGTTTTGACCATCGCGTTAAAGGAATCCCCGAGATAACCAATTTCATCGTTGCGCTTGGAGGAGAAGGAGACTTGAAAATTGCCCTTGCGCACCTCCTTCATCAGCTGAACGATGCCCATCAGGGGCTTTAAAAAGCTATGGGTGAAAATCAAAAGCACCAAAATCGCGGATAAAGAGCTTAGGGTGGCGAGCAGGAAGGTAAAATCCCTGGTTTTCTGGGCGTTTTTTGTCAGCTCATCCAGGGAGTTGACCGCCACGATGGTCCAGTCCGCGCTTTTGACCTGGACAGTGTTCACCATATATTCCGCGGAGCCTATTTTTTCAATCCAGGAGCCGGAGGAGGCCAGCGCCACGCCGGATAAAAGCTCCACCTGTTCCTGGGAAGCGCTGTTGTATATTAGATTTTTGTCGTTGTCTATAATAAAAACGCCGCCCTGCTCCCCCATGTTGACCTTTCGGGCGATATCGGCGATCCCACTATAGCTGGCGTCTACCTTGATGACCCCGATCACCTGGTCGATGTTTTGCACGCTTTTCAGCTGCTTGACGATAGAAAAAACCGTATCCTTAGGATAAGATACCAGCTGCTCTGTGTGAGGCGGCACGAAAATCGGAGACTGGGTGGACATGGCCTCCTGATACCAGTCAAGGGCCTGATAATCCGCGCTGTGGTTTACGCTTTTCGGCATACGGCCGCTGAAGTAGATGTCGTCTGTAATGACAAAAACATTTAAGATGTCCTTGCGGGGCATGATCATGATTTTATCCAAGTAGCTTTCGATCACCCGCCTTCTCTGCAAACGGTCGATATCGCTGCCGCCGGTGGCCTCCAGCGCCGCTACCACGGAATCGTCGTAATAGAGATAAACCGTCAGCCGGAACAGTTCATCCAAATAGGTGCTTAAATTGATGGAAAGCTGCTCCAGGGTTTGGTCGATCTGTTCAGAGGACTGCTCCTGAAAATCCCTGGTATAGCGGGAATAGGAGAGGGTGGAGGAAATGAATACGGAGAGAAGTATCAGAAGAGCCACCACCGATGTCAGCGAGAAACGGATGCTGTGGAATTTTTTCAGTTTTTCTATTTTTTGTTTCACTGAGAAGCCCTCCAGTTCCCCGGCGGCGTCTTTCCGCCGGGGGAAGCGGTTTTCTGGAATCATTATAACATAGTTTTTTAAGCGCAAAAAGCAAATGATAAAAATACGAACCTCAATCGTAAGTTTTGAGGATTTTCAAATTTCCCGGTTTGTTTTACACTGAAACCGTAGGTAAGAGATATGTCCGACAAAGTAAAGGAGGAAGATTATGAATCATCTTGGAAAACGCATCTGCGCCGCGCTGCTGGCCGGCGCAATGACTATGGCCTTGGCCGCCTGCGGCCAGAGCGAAACCGGAACCACAGGCGAAAGCGCCGCGGGCTCCTCAGGAGAAATCTCGGAGGCCGCAGGAGAGCCGGTTACCGTAAGATTTTTCAACGGCAACGTGGAAATGGTGGATTGGTACAACGACGCGGTGGAGCGCTTCAACGCGGAAAGCGAAAGCGTGAAGGTGGAGCATGAGTTCCAGAAGGAAGGAACCTCCGCCCTGCAGACAAAGTTTGCCGCCGGGGATATTCCGGATATCACCACAATGGGCACCCAGCAGATGATCGACGCCGGAAAATTTGTGGATCTCACCGATTCTGAGTGGTGGGATAGAATCGACCCGGCGGTCAAGGAGATCTCCGTGGACAATAAAAGCGGAAAGAACTATTATCTGCCGACCAACACTATGATGACAGGGACCATTTACAATCAGAAGATTTTTGACGAGCTGAATCTGAAGCCCGCAAAAACCTTAGATGAATTCACAGAGAATTTAAGAGCGATTAAAAATGCTTATCCTGACAAAACGCCCCTGTTCTTCTCCGGCAAAGAAGCGTGGACCATGGGAATGCTCTTCGGCTATATTCCCGGCGCGGCGGAGCGCCAGCGCCTGGGCGAGCTGGAATACAACCGTGCCGCTCTGGATGGCGATATGGATAAGCTGAAATTTGGAGAGGCCGGCGGCCCTCTGGAGAAATATGTGGCCTGGCTGGGCCAGCTTCAGCAGGAGGAGCTGATCAACAGCAACGTGCTGACGGCGACCTATGACGACGCCATGAACGCCATCGCCAACGGCGACGCGGTGATTCTGTTCCAGGGCATGTTCACCATCGGTACCATTCTGGAGATCAATCCTGACGCGGAGGCCGAGCTGCGCGCCAGCTCATTCCCGGCGGTGGAAGCCGACGTGAAGCCCGCGATCAACCAGACTGCCGACAGCACCTACTATCTTACAGCGGATTCCGCCAACCAGGAGGCGTCCAAGGAATTTTTAGACTGGCTGTTCACCAAGGAAAACCAGGTATCCTATACTGAGACGAGAAACGCGCCCTCCGCTTTCACGGATGTGACTGTGGATATCGGGCCGATCTACACCAGCGCCCAGGAGTCCGCTGAGGAATCCGCAATTATCGGCGCCACGGTGGAGCCGGCTGGCTTTGGCGGAGACGCCAGCGGCATCATGCTGCAGGAGTTCTTCGCGGGCCAGTATACCCCGTCTGAGTTTGCGGCAGCCTATGAAAACGCGTGGAAGGCCGCGTTTGACGCGCAGTAATCTTCAATAGGCTGGCCTAAATCGCGGAATGGATCGTCCATTCCGCGATTTTTTCACAATGTGCTTTGTTCGTTAGGAGTGGTGGTATGAAAGCACTGGGTTCAAAAATATCCAACAATCTTCACCGGTTAATGTTTTTGCCCGCGACAATCCTGTTTGTAGTCTTTTTCATCGTCCCTCTCTGTCAAGGGATCGGCGTCAGCCTGACAGATTGGAACGGATTTTCCGAGGAGCGGAATTTTATTGGCCTGGATAACTTTATCCGCTTTTTTTTCGATAAACGGGCGATGAACGCCATCGGCGTCACCCTGCTGTTCGGCCTGGTCAGCCCGCTTCTGCTGAATGTTTTCGGCTTGCTTTTGGCTCTGCTGTTTGATTCTAAAATCAAGGGAAAGGTCTTTGCCCGCACCGCGGTATATATGCCATCCATCATCAGCCCCTTGATTATGGGATATTTGTGGACTCTGATCCTGTCCCCCTCCACAGGCGTTTTGGATAAATCCCTGGAGCAGCTGGGGGTAAACGGCTCCTTCGACTGGATGGGAGACCCTAAAAAGGCCATCTGGCTGATCATTATCGTCAATGTGTGGCAGTTTGTGGGAGGACCGATGATGATTTATTTAGCCGGGCTGCAGTCCGTCCCCATGGATTTGTACGAATCCGCGAAAATTGACGGAGCCAATACCTGTCAGTCCTTTAAAAATGTCACGTGGCCGCTGCTCTATCCCTCGGCCAGAATTAATATTTTCACAAACATTATCGGCTCTATGGCGGTGTTTGACATTATTATGGCGATTACGGGCGGCGGCCCCGGCTATGCTACGGAATCGCTGAGCATTTATATCTACCGCCAGTCCTTCAACGGCTTTGCCGGCTACGCCACAGCCGTCGCTATTATCATGTTTATTCTGATCGTCATTCCTATCGCGGTTTCCTTGCGGTGGATGAGATCCAAAGAAATAGAAATGTAGGGAGGAGAATAGGATGAAAGCTTTCAGAAAATCCGGCGCCTACGCGGGGCTGGTTCTTATCATCGCGGTTTTTCTGCTCCCCTTTTATATCATGTTTTATCTTTCCCTCAGCGGCCCGGCGGACAGCATCGCCCAGGAATGGTTTCCCCGGGCAATGCTGTTCCAAAACTTCGCCGACGCCTGGAGCAAGGCCGATATGGGACGGGCGCTGATGAATTCGCTGATGATCTCTATCGGCGCGATAGCGGTTTTGATCTTCTGCGCGGCCTGCGGCGGCTACGCGGCGGCCAGGGTGAGGAGCAGGTGGAACCGGGCGGTGTTTCATGTGATGGTTCTGAGCATGATGGTGCCGGGCATCATCAATACGGTGCCCTTATACATTATTATGCGGAAAATTAACGGCATCAATTCTCACTGGGCGATGATGCTCCTTCTTGCGTGCCAGTGCCTTCCGTTCTCTGTTTTCCTCTATGAGGGCTTTATCCGTTCGATGAACCAATCGGTAGAGGAGGCGGCCGTGATCGACGGCTGCACCAAATTTTCCGCGTTCTGGCGGGTGACCTTTCCCTTGCTGAAGCCGATCACCGCCACCGTGGTGATCATGCAGGGCGTCGGTATTTGGAATAATTACGCCCAGGCGGTGTTCTTTTTGCAGAATCAAAATTACCATACGCTCCCTTTGGCGATTTCCACGTTTTTTCAAACCTACGGCGCGGATTATAACCTGCTTGCAGCCGGCGCGATCATCGGTCTGGCGCCGGTGGTGCTGGTGTTTATTCTATTCCAGAAGCAGTTCGTCAAGGGACTGAGCTCCGGAGCGGTAAAGGGGTGACGAAAGCTTGAAGAGAAAACCTTATTTTCAGGATCCTTACCGTCCTCTGTTCCACTATACCGCCCAGTCCCATGTAATTAATGACCCAAACGGGCTTCTGTATTATGACGGCGAGTACCATTTGATGCACCAGTACAATATCCATAATCACATCCATTGGGGACACGCGGTGAGCCGGGATCTTATCCACTGGGAGCATCTTCCCCCGGCCCTGGAGCCGGATACCATCGGTCAAATCTGGTCGGGAAGCGCGGTGATAGACTGGAACAACACCAGCGGCCTGCAAACGGGAAAGGAGCCTGTGTTTGTTGCTCTGTTTACATACAACGAGCATGTGGACAGCCAGCAGAGCCAGGGCCTGGCTTACAGCAACGACCGTGGGAGAACCTGGCGGAAATACTGGGGAAATCCGGTGCTGACCTCCGGCGGGAAAAAGGACTTCAGAGACCCTAAGGTTTTTTGGCTTGAAAGCGGAGCCTGCTGGGTTATGGTTCTGGCGTGCTTCGACCATGTGGAATTTTACCAGTCGGAAAATCTGCTGACCTGGCGCTATTCCGGGGAATTCGGCGGAGGTGAGGGCTCGCCTGCAGGCGTTTGGGAATGTCCCGACCTGTTCTGCCTGCCGGTCGCGGAGAAACCGGACGAGAGCCGCTGGGTGCTGGTGGTCAGCGTCAACGACGGGGCGCCGGCGGGCGGCACCGGGATGCAGTACTTTATCGGCCGGTTCGACGGCTCGCGGTTTGAAAATGAAAACTCTCCCGAAACGGCGCTGTGGCTGGATTACGGGCAGGATTTTTATGCGGGCGTTACCTGGAACGGCATCCCTGGGGCGGATGGCCGCCGGCTGATGATCGCCTGGGCGGACAACTGGAGATACCGGGATGCTCTGCCGACCCAATTATTCAAAGGACAGTTTTCTATGGTCCGGGAGCTTTCTCTGCGGCAGACTCCGGAGGGAGTCAGGCTGTGCCAGCGGCCGGTAAGAGAGCTGTCCGCCCTGGAGGATCAGCGGGAAAAAATGGAGCCTTGCCGCCTATCCGCCGGCCAGTGCAGGAAAACGGCGCTGTACGCGGGCGCTCTTTCCTTCCGGTGCAGGCTGAGGCCGGAGGACAGGAAGGGGCGGGCGGAGCTTCGCTTTGTTTACAGCGGAGGGGAGTGGCTTTCCATCGGGTATGACTTTGCCGGGGAGCGCTTGTATGTGGACCGCACCCATGCCGGTATCAACGGCTTTCCCGGGGTTACCGGAATCCATACCGCGCCGATGAAGCTGGAAAAAGGCGATCTGGAGCTGCAGGTGCTGGCGGATACCTCTCAAATTGAGGTGTTTGGCGGCCGTGGCGCGGTGGTGCTTACCGACCTGGTGTTCCCGTCCAGTCCTGACTGCTGGGTAGAGCTGCACAGTGAGGATGCCGATCTTCTCCTTCTGGAGGGAGAGGCTGCTTCCCTCCGGACAGCCTGGCCGGAGAAGCGGGCCTGCCTGCCTCAGTTCACCCAGCTTCTGGATGGAAGCTGGGCGGATGTCCTGGAAGGACTGGAGGGCGACTGCGGAGGACTCGGCGGCATTTTCACCGAGAAAATCGTAGAGGATTTTTCCTTTTCCGTGAATGTAACGCTCAAGGCATATCGCGAGCGGCAGTGTGCCGGCGTGTGGTTCGGCGGCGACGGACAAGGCGGGGGATTCCGGGTTATGCTGGACTGGAATCAAAAACAAATTTCTGTTTATCAGCGGGAGCATCGTTTGAAAGCCCAGCGGTTTTCTCTCAATCTGAACCGGAAATACCGGCTTTCGCTGGCTGTGCGGGAGAAGCGGCTGACAGTTTTTTTGGATGAGGTAGAGCTTTTCGTCATATCTCTGGAAGACTACCGGGGCGGCCTTTTAGGCTTATGCGTTGAAAACACAGCGGCGGTCTTTCAGGAGGCCTCTTTTTGAAAGGCCAAAACAAGGAAAAGAGACCGGCCGGCGTCCATAAAGCAAGATTACCTGAAGGGAGAAGGATTATGAGCACTAATTGGTGGAAGAAAGCTGTTGTTTATCAGATTTATCCCCGCAGCTTCTGCGATTCCAACGGTGACGGAATCGGCGACCTAAACGGGATTACGGGAAGGCTGGATTACCTCAAAACATTGGGCGTGGATGTGCTGTGGCTTTCTCCGGTCTATCAGTCTCCGAACGCGGACAACGGATACGATATCAGCGATTACCGGGCCATCATGAAGGATTTCGGAACCATGGAGGACTTTGAAAGGCTTTTGTGTGAAGCCCATAAGCGGGGCTTGCGGATTGTGATGGATCTGGTGGTTAACCACACCTCAGACGAGCATGCTTGGTTTCGGGAAAGCAGAAAATCAGAGAATAATCCCTATCGGGACTATTATATCTGGAAAAAAGGAAAGGATAGCAAGCCCCCCAATAACTGGGGAAGCTGGTTCTACGGCTCCGCCTGGGAGTATGACCAGCAGACGGACAGCCATTATCTGCATATTTTTTCAAAAAAGCAGCCGGATTTGAATTGGGAAAACCCGAAGGTGCGTAGGGAGATTTACGACATGATGACCTGGTGGCTGGAAAAAGGAGTGGATGGCTTTCGCATGGATGTCATCAGCCTGATTTCGAAGAATCAGAGATTTCCAGACGGTCAGGTGACGGGAGCCTACGGGGAATATGGAGACCTGACGCCTTACTGCGAGAACGGCCCCCGTGTACATGAATATCTTCAGGAAATGAACCGTGAGGTTTTGTCCCGGTACGATATCATGACGGTTGGAGAAACGCCCAACGCCACAGTGGAGGAGGCGGCACGGTACACCAACGCGGCGGGTACGGAATTGAATATGGTGTTTCAGTTTGAGCACGTGGCCATCGATCATGGACCCTATGGCAAATATACGGAGAACCGGTTCCGGCTTTCCGATTTGATCCGGGTTATGAGCAAATGGCAGGAGGGGCTTTCCGGCGTCGGCTGGAACAGCCTGTACTGGGAAAACCACGACCAGCCTCGCTCGGTTTCCCGGTTCGGAAACGCTTCAACCCCGTTTCTATGGGAGAAATCAGCGAAAATGCTGGCGACCTGCCTGCATATGCTGCAAGGAACACCTTATATTTACCAAGGGCAGGAGCTTGGAATGACGAATCCTAATTTTTCCAGCCTAGAGGATTATCCGGATATCGACGCCAGACGGGCGTATGAGCTTTTAGTGAAGGCGCAAAGGAAAATGTCGGAGGAGGAGTTCCTCCGCTGCGTGCAAAATTTGGGACGGGATAACGGGAGAACTCCCATGCAGTGGAGCGGTCAGAAGAACGGCGGCTTTACCGCCGGTGAGCCGTGGATTAAGGTAAACCCAAATTATCAGAGGATCAACGCTCAGAATCAGGTCGGCCGGCCTGATTCGGTTTTCAGCTATTATCAAAGGCTGATCCGCCTGCGGAAGACTTATGAGATTATCACCGAGGGAACCTATGAATTGCTCGACTCAGGCAGTAATACCGTTTGGGCCTATCAGAGAGTCTGGAATCGGGAGAGGCTGCTGGTGCTGGCAAACTTTTCAGATCAGGAGGCTTGCTGTCCATTGGCAAAAAATCCGGAGGTTACGCGTCAGATTTTGATTTCCAATTATGATGATGTAAAATCGGAAACGCTTCGCCCCTATGAGGCTGTGGCCTTTTATGAAAGAGAAAGAGCGGATAAAAATATTTAAGCCCTTAGGGTATCATTTTTTCTCGCGGTTCTGCGTCCTGCGAGCGGATAGAACGCCGATTCAATTGTTTTGTTAACCCATCTCACAGGTTACCAGCTTCCCGCCTTTCGTGAGGTGAAGGAAGAAAAATTTTTGCAGGGCTGACACTGTTCCTGGCGTTGATTGTACGAATAAGGAAAAGGATCTATCCGTTTGAATTCGGATAGGTTCTTTTTTTCTATCCGAAAGGGAATGCAAAAAGGCAATTTTAAAAGTGTTGCTACAAAATAAAAGCCAAGCCGCATGGCTGGGCTCTGGAATAAAGCTTAAAGAAGCAGAATGGATTTGAAGCATCCCATAAAAGAGAAGAGCCGAAAAAATGATTAAGAAATTCTGGCTGGAGCAGGCCGCCGCTTTACTCAAAGAATTTAGGGCTTTTCAACTGTGAATTTTCGAGTATACAGATGTTCAATGCGCGGGAATGACGCTAAAGCTGATAAAAAAGCTTAGAATTATTCCCAAATCTTAGAAATGTGAGAGTTTACAAATTGTTGAAAATCAGATAAAATC